>R11__coassemble_831_pt1 | contig 18855 bp, 17 predicted proteins | sample R11__metabat2_high_PE_049 | metagenome-assembled genome bin R11
TTTTGGTTGGTCGGACGCAGCAGCCGAATCCGGCCATCAAAAAAGCTCCCGTCAGGGAGCTTTGATTGATTCCGCTTCAAAAATTCCGTTTTCCGTGCAGAGCAGCCGCAGGGGAATATCTCCGGCTTCCGTGGGGACCCGGTCGACCAGCTGATGCTTCAGGCAGATGGCAATGGCCGTTGCCTCGCCTTCCGCCAGAAAGCGGTCGTAATAGCCGCCGCCCTTGCCCAGACGGTTTCCGGACATGTCCATGGCCTCGCAGGGCACCAGGATCACATCTCCTCTGCGGGGGAGGAGCCTGGGCGCGGCCGGGTCGGGCTCTGGAATTCCCCAAATGCCCGGCCTGAGGGCTTCCAGCTCTTCCACCTGATGGAAGGTCATCTCCGGCGGATGACCGCACAGGGGCAGGGCCAGCTGCTTTCCCTGTGCCTGCACCCAACGCAGCACCGGGAGAATGTCCGCCTCCCGGGCCATGGGCAGGTAGCCGAAGACCCGCTTGGCATCCCGCAGGGGCTGCCAATCCAGCAGATGCTCGCAGATCAGCCCGCTTTGCCGGTCCCTTTCTTCATCCCCCGGAAAGGCGGCACGCACCGCCTTTCGCAGGGCGGCTTTTTCAGTCATGGGCGTTTTCCCAGACCCGGGGTACCCGGTCGGTGGCGCCCAGCAGGATCTCGTAGCTGATGGTTCCGGCCCAGGCGGCCAGATCCTCCGCGGTCAGCTCCTCTTCGCCGTCCCGGCCCATCAGGGTGACCCGGTCGCAGGGCTGCACGCCGCCGGGCACCCGGCTGGCATCCACCACGATCTGGTCCATGCAGATCCGGCCCAGGATCGGGCAGCGGACGCCCTTGATCAGCACCCAGGCCTTGCCGGTCATGGCCCGATGATAGCCGTCGCCATAACCCACGGCGCAGGTGGCGGCAGTGATGGCCCGATCCGCCGTGAAGGTGCGGCCGTAGCTGACGGTGTCTCCGGGCTGCAGCTGCTTCACGTGGGTCACCTCGGTCTCCCAGCGCATGAAGGGGCGCACCGGCATGTCCGTCTTTACCGGAGGATAGCCGTACAGGGTGATGCCGGCCCGCACCATGTCCAGCGCCATCTCCGGCATGCAGCGGTGGATGGCGGCGGAATTGGCGCAGTGGCGGATAATGCCCTCCGGCAGAGGCTTCGTCAGCTCCAGGAAGCGGTCAAACTGCTGCCGGGTGAAGGTCATGTCCTCGTCCTCCCGGTCCGCGTCCGCAAAGTGGGTAAAGGCGCCGGTGAGGCGTACGTGGGGACACTCCGCCAGGGCGGCAAGCACCGAGCGCACCTCTTCCTGATTCCGGCAGCCGATGCGGCACATGCCGCTGTCGATCTTGATGTGGACGTCTCCCATCCGGTTCAGCTTCAGGGCGGCGGCTTCCACGCTGCGCACCATTTCCGGGGTGCACACGGTGAGGGTCACCCCGGCCTCCACTCCCTGAAGGGCGGCGTCCGGGGTGGTGGCGCCCAGCACCAGAATGGGCAGGGTGATCCCGGCCCGGCGCAGGGCAGCGCCCTCCTCGGTGATGGCCACTGCCAGCCAGTCCGCACCGGCCAGCTCGGCCTCCCGGGCCACCTGAGCCATGCCGTGGCCATAGGCGTCCGCCTTGACCACGCAGAGCAGCCTGGCGGAGGAAGGAACAGCCGCCCGGATGACCCGGATATTTTCCCGCAGCTGCTCCAGATCAATGATCCGAAGATTTTTTCTGGCTTCTGTCATTGTCGGTCGCTTCTTTCATTCTTTTTCTGCGTCATGCCGATGCATCTGGACATTCAGCAGGTTGATGTCACCGCAGCCCATGGTGATGGCCAGGTCTCCCGGCTTCAGATGGGCCCGGAGATAGGCCTCGGTGTCGTCAAAGCTGGGCGTCCACACGGCGTCGACTCCGTGCTACCGCATGCCCTCCACCAGCATGCCGCTGTTCAGGTCTCCGGGATCCTTCTCCCGTGCGGCCATGATGTCCGTGACCACGGTGACATCCGCCTCTTCGGTGCAGGTCAGGTAGTCGTTGAACAGGCTGCGCACTCGGCTGAAGGTATGGGGCTGCATCACGGCGTACAGGGTGCCTTTGCAGCGCTTCCTTGCCACGGACACGGCATTCCGCATTTCCGCCGGGTTGTGGCCGTAGTCGGTGAACAGCTCCGCCCCATTGACCTCGCCGGTCTTTTCAAAGCGGCGGTGGGCCCCGATGAAGCGCTCCAGGGTTTCCGCCGCCTGCTTCATGTCCGCGCCCAGGGCATGGGCGGCGGCCAGGGCGGCCAGGGCGTTCTCCGTGTTGAAGCTCCCGGGTACGGCCAGGTGTACGTGGGTGATTTTTTCTCCCTTGAAATACAGGTCAAACTCGGCGCAGCCGGCGGCGTCCTCGGTCAGGTTCACCGGGTGCCAGTCGCAGTCAGCCGTCAGGCCAAAGGTCTCCCATTTCCGGCCCAGGGAGGCAAACAGCTCCATGATCCGGTGGTCGGTGCCCTTGCCGATGGCCATGCCGTCCGCGGGCAGCAGCTCCAGGAACTGCCCGAAGGTCTGCTGGATTTCGTCGATGTCCTTGTAGCAGTCCAGGTGATCCGCATCGATGTTCAGCACCACCGCCAGGGTGGGTTTCAGCTTCAGGAAGCTGCGGCGGAATTCGCAGGCCTCCGCCAGGAAGGTGTCTCCGTGGCCGATGCGGGTGGAGCCGCCGATGGCGTCCAGCTGCCCACCGATGTGAATGCTGGGGTCCAGACCGCCCTCCACCAGGATCTGGCTGAGCATGGAGGTGGTGGTGGTCTTCCCGTGGGCCCCGCAGATGCCCACGGAATGGGGATAACCCTCCATCAGCTGGCCCAGCAGCCAGGCCCGCTCCAGGGTGGGGATGCCCAGGCGGCGGCACTCCGCCAGCTCCGGGTTGTCCTGGGGAATGGCGGCGGTATAGCACACCAGGTCAGCTCCGTGCACGTTCTCTGCCCGGTGGCCAATCATCACCTGAATGCCCTGCTTCCGGACATTGTCCATCAGGTAGCCGTCGGTGCGGTCGGAACCGGTGACGGTGTAGCCCTTCTGGACCAGCATCCCGGCCAGGCCGGACATGCTGGAGCCGCCGACGCCGATCATGTGGATGTGTCCGCCGGGATAGTCCCGGATCTGAGGGATTTTTTCTTCGCTCATGAAAAACGCTCCTTAATTTGCCAGCCGGTGGAGGCTGTTCACCAGCATGGCAGGGTCTTCGCTGCGGAAGAAGGCGGTCCCCATCACGGCGATGTTCAGCCCCGCCTGAGCGCACTGCTCAATGTTTTTCAGGCTGATGCCGCCATCCGCTTCCACCTCTCCGGTGAATCCGGCGGCCCGGAGCTGGGGGATCTTCTCCAGCTGCTCCGCCATGAAGCTCTGCCCGCCGAAGCCAGGCTCCACCGTCATGATCAGCACCCGGTCGCACAGGGGCAGCCACTGGGTCACGGCGGAAACCGGGGTGCCGGGCTTCAGGGTCAGCACGGCCAGGATGCCCCGGCTGCGGATATCCCGCAAAAGCGCCGCCACGTCCCCGGGAATCTCCGCGTGAATGGCGATGGCCTGGGGCTTGCAGGCGGCAAAGGCGTCAATGTACTTTTCGGGGTTGCCCATCATCAGGTGTACGTCCAGGGGAAGGTCGGGGAAGGCCTTGTGGATGGCCAGGGAAAGAGCGGGGCTGTAGGACAGGTTGGGCACGAAGTGGGCGTCCATGATGTCCACGTGCAGCATGTCGCAGCCGGCGTTCGCGGCCTTTTCGATGTCCTTGCCCATTTCCAGGGGATTGGCGGCCAGAATGGAAGGAGATACTTTAATCATAGCGATTCCTCCATGCTTGTTTCATTTCGCCCAGAAGATAACGGTAGCGGCTCAGGCGCTCCGGGTGGATCTTGCCCTCCTCGCAGGCTTTGGTCACGGCACAGCCCGGCTCCCGGTCGTGGAGGCAGGGGCTGAAGCGGCATTCCCCTTCGTAGGGGAAGAACTCCGGCCAGTGATCCTTCAGGGTCACCGGGTCGGTCCTGCCGTCCAGCTCCAGCAGGGAAAAGCCGGGGGTGTCCAGCACCCGCAGGCCGTTCGCGATCAGCAGCTCAGCCCGGCGGGTGGTGTTTTTGCCCCGCTGGATCTTCCGACTGATCTCGCCTGTCTCCAGCTCAAGCCCCGTCAGGGCCCCCAGCAGGGTGGATTTGCCCACGCCGCTCTGCCCGGCCAGGCAGACGGTTTCTCCCTGCAGGTCCCGGCGCAGCTCTTCCAGTCCCTTGCCCTCCAGGGCTGAGACGGCGTATACCGGCACACCGGCGGGCTCGTACTGGTTCCGCAGGGCATCCGGCAGGCGGCTGTCCAGGTCTCCCTTGGTCACCGCGATGGCGCAGCGCAGTCCCTGCATGTGGGCCCGCACCAGCAGCCGGTCCGCCAGGAGCAGATCCGGCTCAGGCACCGGGCACAGGGTGATGAGCAGCAGGGTGGCGTTGGCCACAGGCGGGCGCAGGCACTCCGTCTTCCGGGGCAGGATCTCCTCCAGCCAGCCGTGCTCCTCGCCGGAGCCGGGGGAGAAGAGGATCTCGTCTCCCACCAGGGGAGAAAGGTGGATGTGGCGGAACTTTTTCTTGCACCGCAGGGTGTATTCCACACCATCCGTTCCCAGGGCATAGTAGAAGCTGCCGATGCCCCGGATCAGGGTGCCCCGCAGCAGGGTGTTTTCGTTTTCCAAGTGGTGCCTCGCTTCAGTTAATTCAGTGTGATCTGCTGCTGGTAGGTGAAGCTGCCGTTGACGTACACCCGGTAGATATAGGTGCCGGCCTCGTCCGCCTCAAACTCCACCACCGGGGAGTGATCCCCGTCCGGCAGGATCTCCGCCTGCCACACGGTGTTCTCCGTGCCGTCCTCCACCAGGGTGACGTACACGGTGAGGGCCTCGTTCTCGCCTGGCAGGGACAGGGTGGCGGTGCCGGAGTGAACCATGGAGGGTACCCGGTAAACCGTGATGGTCACCGGCGCGCCGTTCACCACCTGGGTCCCGGCGACGGGCTGCTGGGCGCAGACCATACCGTGCAGGTCGGGGTCGTCCGTCAGCTCGTACTGGATCTCCGTGTTCAGGGTCAGACCGGCGTTTTCTGTCTGCACCCGGGCTTCGCTCACCGTCAGCTCCAGCAGGCCGGGCACATAGGAGCAGCCGCCGGAAACCACCACCTGCACGATGTCGCCCTGCTGGCAGTCGGCACCGGCCTCGGGAGACTGGCTGATGATGGTGTCAGCCGGAACGTCCGTGGAGACAGCTCTTTCCAGCACCGCCAGGGTCAGGCCCCGGCTCTGGAGCAGGGAAATGGCATCCGTCACCGTGACTCCCTGCAGGGAGGGAACCGTCTGGGAGGCGATGCCGGTGGAAACCGTCAGCACCACATGGTCGCCCTTCACGGCCCGGGAATCCGCCTCGGGGGCCTGGGTCATCACCAGTCCGGCCCCGACGGTGGCGCTGTTCACCTCCACGATATCGCACTCCAGGCCCTGACGCTGCAGGGTCCGCTGGGCAGAGGAGGCTTCCAGACCCACCACGTCCGCTACGGTCACGGCCCGGGTGATGTTCTGCACGATGGTGGTGGTGCCGAAGTACAGCCCGGCCAGCACCACCAGGGTCAGCAGGGCGGTCAGGATGATGCGGGTCCCCTTCTTCATGGGGGGAACGGAATGCCGCCCGGTATTTCCGGTGCCGCCGCTTCGCTGGCTGGCCCGGGGCTGGGGATAGGTCTCGATGATCCGGGGCTGCAGCTGATCCGTCTGCCCGTTCAGGGCCAGCTTCAGGTCGGCGGCCATGGCGGTGGCGGAGGGATAGCGGTACCGGGGATTTTTCTCCATGGCCTTCATGCACACATGGATCACCGCCGGCGGGCAATCCGGCGCCAGGGCCTCGATGGGCGTGGGCACCGCGTTCAGGTGCTGCATGGCGATGGCCACGGGACTGTCCCCGTCAAAGGGCACCCGCCCGGTGAGCATTTCATACAGGCACACACCCACGGAATAAATGTCGCTGGTTTCATCGGCCACATGGCCGCTGGCCTGTTCCGGGCTGAAATAGTGCACGGAGCCCATCACCGAGTCGCCCCGGGTCAGGGTGGCGCTGTTGGCCATGCGGGCGATGCCGAAGTCGGACACCTTCACGTGGCCGTCCGAATTCACCAGAATGTTCTGGGGCTTGATGTCCCGGTGGATGATGCCGTTGGCGTGGGCATGCTGCAGGGCGGACAGGATCCGGATGGTGATCTGTACCGCCAGGGGCGCGCTGATGCGTCCCTTTTCGCTGATCAGCTCCTTCAGGGTCTTGCCGTTGACATATTCCATCACCAGGTAGCGGTTGCTGCCGTCCATGCCCACGTCCAGCAGGTTCACGATGTTGTGGTGGGTCATTTTGCTGGCGGCCTCCGCCTCTCTTTGGAAGCGGCCCACGAATTCAGCGTCCTGGTTGAATTCCGGCTTCAGCACCTTCACGGCCACATTGTGCCCGGTGCGCAGGTCAATGGCCCGGTAGACGATGGCCATGCCGCCCACGCCGATCTGCTCCACCAGCCGATAACGCTCGGCCAGGATCTTCTCACTCATGGGCGCCCTCCGTATCCAGCATCAGGGCAAAGCTCACGTTGTCCTTTCCGCCGTTGTCCAGGGCCAGCCGCAGCAGAGCGTCCGCCGCGGCTTCCATGTCGGGGCTGTCTGCCAGGATCCTTTGGATATCCTCGTCCTTCATCATGCCGTGCAGGCCGTCGGAGCACACCAGGTAGATGTCGCCCTTCACCCGCTCCAGGGCCTGGGTGTCGGCGTCAATGGTATCCTCCGTGGCCACCGCCCGGGTGATGATGTTCCGCATGGGGTGCACGTGGGCCTGCTCCTTGGTGATCAGTCCTTCACGCACCATTTCTGCCACCACGGAGTGATCCTGGGTGATCTGCTCCAGCTTGCCGTCCCGCAGCCGGTAGCAGCGGCTGTCGCCCACATGGGCCAGGAGCACCTCCCGGGGAGAGACCCACAGCACGGTCAGGGTGGTGCCCATGCCCTGGAGCTTCTCGTCCTCCTGCTGCTTCAGGAACAGCTTGTGGTTCACGGTGTCCACGGCGGTGCGGAGCACGGTCATGTCCGGCTCCTTGTCCTTCAGGAACTCGCACAGCAGATCCCGGGTGCCGGAGGAGGCGGTTTCTCCTCCCTTGTGGCCGCCCATGCCGTCCGCCACGCCCAGCAGAGGCCACTGATCGATCACAGCGTCCTGGTTGGTGGGGCGCACCCGACCCACGTCGGTGCGGGTGACCACCACCGGGCTTCCCTCGGGCAGGACCCGGACGGGCTTTTTCGCCGGGACTTCCTTTGCGGCAGGCTCGGTGGGCTGGCGGTCGTTGTAGCTCCGGAGGCTGTCCCCGGCGGCATGGCTGAAGCGGAACTTGTGACTCATGGCAATGTTCTCCTGCTTATTCTTTGGCGCTCTGCAGCGTTTTTCTCCGCAGCTGACCGCAGGCACCCTCGATGTCGTCTCCCATTTCCCGGCGGCGGGTCACGGAAATGTGCTTCTCCTCCAGCCGGGCCATGAAGCGGCGCACCGTGTCCTCGGTGACGCCCTTCAGGTCCCTTTCCTCCACCACGTTCAGGGGGATCAGGTTCACGTGGCACTGCAGGCCGCGGAGCCGGGAGGCCAGCTCATCGGCATGCCGGTCCTCGCAGTTGACCCCGCCCACCAGGGCATATTCGAAGATCACCCGGCGGCCGGTCTTGTCCACGTAGTTCCGGCAGGCGGAGAGGATCTCCCGGATGGAGTAGGTTTTGGCGATGGGCATGGTTTTTTGGCGGATCTCGTCATTGGGGGCGTGGAGGGATACGCACAGGGTCACCGGCAGACCCTCTTCCGCCAGGGTATACATCCTCGGCACCAGGCCGCAGGTGGACAGGGACACGTTCCGCAGGGAAATCTGTACCCCGTCCTCTTCCCGCAAGAGCCGCAGGAAGCGCATCACCTGGTCATAGTTGTCCAGCGGCTCTCCGCTGCCCATGAGCACCACGTTGTGCACCCGGGCTTCCCCGTTCAGGAAGCGGTTGGCGCACAGGATTTCCCCCAGCATTTCTCCGGCGGAGAGATTCCGCACGCAGCCCTCCAGGGTGGAGGCGCAGAAGGTGCAGCCCATGCGGCAGCCCACCTGGGTGGAGATGCACAGGGTGTGTCCGTGGTGATAATCCATCAGCACGCCCTCGATGCAGTTTCCGTCCCGCAGGCCGAAGAGAAACTTCACGGTGCCGTCCAGCTTCGATTGCCGGTGCTCCAAAATGGTCACGCCGGTGATGTCCGCCTTTTCCTTCAGCTGCTCCCGCATGGCCTTGGGCAGGTTGGCCATTTCGTCAAACCCGGCTCCCTGGTGGATCCAGCGGAAGAGCTGCTTTCCCCGGAAGGCCGGGAAGCCCTGCTCCCTGCACCAGGCGGACAGCTCCTCCGGGTTCAGGTCCGCCAGGAGGATCTTTTCTTCCCTGGTCATGTCCGGCTCCGCTTCAGCCGGCACAGATAGAAGCCGGCAACGCCGTCCCGGTGGGGCAGCAGCTGCAGCCCGGTGGCCTCATAGCGGCGGAACTGCTCAGGAATGGCCTCCGGCAGCTTGTCCAGAGTGAATTCCGGGTGCCGCTTCAGGAAGGCCTCGATCTGCCGCTCATTCTCATCCTTCAGCAGGGAGCAGGTGGAGTAGACCAGGGTGCCGCCGGGCTTCACATAGCCGCACACGGCGTCCAGCAGCTTCCGCTGCAGCTCCGTCAGCTCCATCACCTTTTCCTCGGTCATGCGCAGCTTCAGGTCGGGCTTGTCCATCATGGTGCCCAGGCCGGAGCAGGGAGCGTCCAGCAGCACCGCGTCCAGGGTCCCCAGCAGATCCTCCCGGATTTGGGAGGCGTCCCGGGTCATGGGACGCACATTGTCCAGCCGCAGCCGACGGGCCTGGGCCTGGATCAGCTCGGTACGGTGGGGATGCAGCTCCCAGGCCAGCACCCGGCCGGTTCCGTCCAGCATTTCCGCCAGCAGGCAGGCCTTGCCGCCGGGAGCGGCGCAGGCATCCAGCACCTGGGAGCCCCGCTTGGGGGAGACGGCCAGGGCGGCCATCATGCTGGCTTCCCCCTGAATGGAGAAGTTGCCGTGGATAAAGTCGGCATCGCTGCCCAGGTCGGCCATGTCCCGGATGTGCCAGGCATGGGGAACGGCAGCCTTTTCGTGCTTCCACACCTTCCGCTGCAGCAGCTTCTCGAACTGCTCGTCTGTCATTTCGGTCAGGTTGGGGCGGATGGTGACCGCCTCCTGGGAGCGGCAGGCCATGAGCGCGTTGGCGGTTTCCTAGCCCCAGTCCTCATCCAGCTTCTTCACCAGCCACTGGGGCACGGAATACCGGATGGAGCGGCGCTCCGTGGGGTCGGTGACCTTTTCCTCCAGGGAAATGTGATCCTTCTGTCGCACCAGGGAGCGGAGCACGCCGTTGCACACGCTGGCCATGGTGGATACGCTGGTGGGGTCGCTGCCGGCGGTCTTGAAGACCTCCTTGCAAAGGTCCACGGTGGTGTTGGTGGCGGCGGACTCGGGAATGCGGGTTTCAAGCAGGATCTGGCAGGCGCCCAGGCGCAGGCAGTTCATCAGCTTGATGTCGCTGTCCGGCCGGGCCATGACCTGGGAGAGCATCCAGTCCAGATAGGTCAGGTGCTCCAGGGTATCATAGGCCAGGCGGGCGGCCAGGCGCCGGTCCTCGGGGGACAGGCCGGAGTGGGTCAGCCGGGCGTTCAGGTCCAGGGAGGCATAAGCGTCGTTCTCGGTGACCTGGCGGATCACCTGCAGAGCCAGCCGCCGTGCGGGCAGACCGTCGGATACGGGCCTGGGGGCGGGTTTCCGGCCATAGGCCGGCTTGCCGCCGGGAGCGGCGGGCTTGCGGCCAAAGCCGGGCTTGCCGCCATCGGCGGGCTTATGACCGTAAGAGGGCTTCTGCCCACCCGGTTTTCTATCGGAAAAGGATTTTCTTTCGCCGAAGGGCTTCCGGTCTCCGGAAGGACGGCGGTTGAACTGATCTGCCATGTTTTCCTCCTGTAAGGTGCTTCGTGTTTACTGAGAAATGGGGTGTCCCCGCAGGTAATCCTTTGCGCTCATGGGCTTTCCGCCGGGAGCCTGCAGCTGCAGCACCTCCACGGCGCCTTCTCCGGCTGCCACGATCAGGCCGCCCTTGGGATCGGCGGTCAGAATGGTGCCCGGCTCGCCACTGCCTTCCGCCGGGCGGGCCCGGAGCAGCTTCAGGGTGACGCCGCCCAGCTCACTGGTGCAGGCGGGCCAGGGGTTCAGGCCGTGGATCTGCCGCACGATGGTTTTGGCGGGCTTGCTCCAGTCGATCATGCCCATTTCCTTGGTGAGCATGGGGTCGTAGGTCATTTGGTCGTGGTCCTGGGGCGTGGGGGTCAGGGTGCCTGCCTCCAGCGCCTTCAGGGTATCGATGAGCAGCCCGGCACCCAGCTTCGACAGCCGCTGGGTCAATTCGCCGCAGGTCTCTTCATCCCCGATGGTCAGGGAGCGCTTCAGCAGCATGTCCCCGGTATCAATGCCCTTGTCGGTGAGCATGGTGGTAACGCCCGCCTCAGTATCTCCCTGGAGAATGGCCCAGGCGATGGGGGCGCTGCCCCGGTGCCGGGGAAGCAGGCTGGCGTGCACGTTCACGGTGCCCAGCCGGGGAATATCCAGCAGCTCCTGGCTGAGGATCTGCCCGAAGGCGGCGGTGACGCACAGGTCCGGCTGCAGGCTCTTCAGGTCCTCCACACCGTCCCGGCGGATCTTTTCCGGCTGATACACGGGGATGCCCAGCTGCTGGGCCTCCTGCTTCACGGGAGAGGCCTGCAGCTTATTGCCTCGTCCCTTGGGGCGGTCCGGCTGGGTGAAGACCCCCACCACCTGGTAGCCTGCCTCATGCAGGGCCTGCAGGCTGGGAACGGCAAAATCCGGTGTGCCCATAAATACGATGCGCATCAATCCTCATCATCCTCCGGAATCGTGCCTTCGATCTCTTCCTCGGTCAGCTCCCGGTCCATCACGTCGATGTACAGGGTGCCGTCCAGGTGATCCAGCTCATGGCACACGGCCCGGGCAAAGAAGCCTTCGGCATCCAGGTCGAAGGGCTCGCCCTTCCGGTTCAGGGCGTGGACGCTGACCTTCATGGGCCGGGTGACCACGCCCTGACGTCCGGGCAGGGACAGGCAGCCCTCCCGGCCGCACTGGGTCTCCTCACTGCGGGCGGTGATGACCGGGTTGATCAGCTCCACCAGGCCATCGCCCACGTCGATGACCACCACCCGGCGGAGGATGCCCACCTGGGGTCCGGCCAGGCCCACGCCATTGGCCTTATACATGGTGTCGGCCATATCCTCCAGCAGGGCGGCCAGACGGTGATCGAATTTTTCCTGGGGCTTGCACACCTTGCGCAGGGTGTCATCGCCCAGCTTGACGATTTTGCGGATTGCCATAAGATTTTTCCTCTCTTCCTGAAATTCAGCACCAGAGGGCTTTCCGGTCGCCCTCTGGACTCCTTTGGTTTACATCATGTTGATGGGGTCGATCTCCAGATATACCTGGCAGCCGGGATATTCCTCCCGGGGAACCTCCGTAAGCCAGGTCAGGAAGGGCTGGGTGTCCGGGTGCACCAGCAGCTTCATCAGCACATGCCAGCGGCTCTTGCCCCGCAGCAGCTTGACCGACGGCTGATCCAGCAGCAGCATCAGCACCCGCTTCTTCAGCAGGGGCTGCCCTTCCAGATGGCTCTGGCACCGGGCGTAAAGCTTTTCGGCGGTCTCCCGGGCGTCTACCTCGTGATTGGCCTCCACCAGCAGCCGTGTCATCATGGTAAAGGGCGGATACAGTCCCCGGCGCCTCCGGGCAAACTCATTCTCAAAAAAGGCCCGGTAGTCCTGATCCGCGGCGAAGCGGATGGTGTCATCCTCCGGCTTGTAGGTCTGGATGATTACCTCGCCCGGCAGGCTGCCGCGTCCGGCCCGGCCTGCCACCTGGGTCAGCAGCTGGAAGGTGCGCTCCCGGCTGCGGTAGTCCGGCAGGTTCAGGGTCATGTCCGCGGCAATGACGCCCACCAGGGTCACCTGGGGAAAGTCCAGCCCCTTGGCGATCATCTGGGTGCCCACCAGCACCCGGGCCCGGCCGGAGCGGAACTCGTCCAGCAGCTTCCGGTGGCCGTCCTTGCCGGAGGTGGTGTCGATGTCCATGCGCACCACGCCCACGCCGGGGAGCAGCCGCCTGACCTCCTCCTCCACCCGCTGGGTTCCGGCCCCAAAGAAGCGGATGGCGGTGCTGCCGCACTCCGGGCAAAGCTCCGGCACCGGCTGGCTGTGGCCGCAATAGTGGCAGTGGAGCCGGTTGTCGCTGCTGCCCACGTGGTAGGTCAGGGCAATGTCGCAGTTGGGGCACTTCACAGCCTGACCGCATTTCCGGCAGGACACGAAGGAGTGGTAGCCCCGGTGATTCATCAGCAGCATGGCCTGATTGCCGCCGCTGACGCACTTGAGCAGGGCCTCCTGCAGGGCCTGGGAGAAGATGGAGCGGTTGCCCATCTCCAGCTCCCGGCGCATGTCCAGAATGGTCACCTGGGGCATGGGGCGGTTCAGCACCCGCACCGGCATTTCCACCAGGGTCAGGTCGCCCCGGCGGGCCATGGCAAAGGACAGGATGCTGGGGGTGGCGCTGGCCAGCACCAGGGCGCCGCCCTCGTTTTCACAGCGCCTGCGGGCCACCTGCCGGGCATCGTACCGGGGATGCCGGTCGCTCAGGTAGGTGGATTCGTGCTCCTCGTCGACGACGATCAGCCCCAGCTTCTCCAGGGGCGCGAACACGGCGCTGCGGGCCCCGATGACCACCCGGGCATCGCCCCGGCGGATCCTGCGCCACTCATCGTAGCGTTCTCCGGGAGAAAGCCGGGAATGGAGCACCGCCGCCACGGGGCCGAAACGGGAGCGGAACCAGCTGACCATCTGGGGAGTCAGGGCAATTTCCGGCACCAGGATCATGGCCCCCTTGCCCAGCAGCAGGGTCTGGCGAACCAGGCGGATGAAGACCTCCGTCTTTCCGCTGCCGGTGACCCCGTGAAGTAGGAAGCTGCCCTCGCCCTTTTCCACGCCGGGCAGCAGAACGGTCAGGGCCTCCTGCTGGGAGGGCATCAGGGGCGGATCCGCCACAGGGTCGGCGTCTCCCTCCGGCCGGCGCAGCACCTCCCGGGCATACAGCCGGAGCCAGCCGGCCTCCTGCATTTCCTTCAGGGGATCCAGGGGATCCCGTACCAGCAGCTTCAATTCATCCACCGGGTGGGGCGCTTCGTCGGACAGGATGGACAGCAGCAGCTTCTTTTTCCGGCTTCGCCCGCAGGCGGCCACAGCCTCCGGCAGCTTTTCCCGGCCGCAGGTCAGCTCTGCCACAGTCTGCCGCTTCACGTGCACCCGGCTTCCCCGCATTTCCGCGGGGAGCATCAGCCGCAGGGTCTCCGCCAGGGGACAGTGGTTTTCCTCCGCCATCTGCCGGCTCAGGGTGAGCAGGGCAGGCAGCACGGCGGGATAATCCTCCAGGGGAGCGATGATATCCCGCAGCCGGTCCGGGCTGATGTCGGCGGTCTGGGACAGGGAGACCACGATGCCTTCCTTTTTCTGCCGCCCGAAGGGAACCAGCACCCGCTGCCCGGGAGAAAGGGACATTCCTTCAGGAATGCGGTAGGTGAAGTCGTGGGCCACGTTTTCGTGGACGATGTCCACAATGACCTGGGCCAGCAACCGATCACCTCCCTGAAGGGCATACTTTCACATCTCCTATTATATGCGCAAGAAGGCGTTTGGGCAAGTGAAAATCTTTCACAATGGCCCAAACGCCGGAAAGTTTATAGGATTTTTTCAAAGCCATCAGGGATGTACCCGGGTGCCCATGTCGCTGCCGTTGATCACGTCCAGCAGGTTTTCCGGCCGGTCCAGGCCGAAGACCCGCACCATGGGCACCTTGTTCTCGGCGCACAGGGAGAAGGCGGAGGCGTCCATCACCTTCAGTCCCCGGGCCAGCGCTTCCTGATAGGTGATGTCCCGGATCAGGGTGGCGGTGGGGTCCTTGTGGGGATCGGCGGTGTAGACGCCGTCGATGTTCTTGGCCATCAGGATGGTGTCGCACTTCAGCTCGATGGCCCGCACGGCCACGCCGGTGTCGGTGGAGAAGAAGGGGTTGCCGGTGCCGCAGGAGAACAGCACCACCCGGCCCTCAGCCAGGTACCGCCGGGCGGTCATGGCGTTGTAGGGCTCGCAGAAGCGGTCCATGTCCACGGCGGACATCACGGTGGCGTCCAGTCCCTGGCGGCGCAGGGCATCCGCCATGCACAGGCAGTTGATCACCGTGGCCAGCATGCCCATCTGGTCGGCGCTGACGCCGTCCATGCAGGCAGAGGGACCCTGGCGGCCCCGCCAGATGTTACCGCCGCCGATGACGATGCCGATCTCGGTGCCCGTTTCGTGCATCTGCCGGATCACGGAGGCGACCCGGTTCACCTGGTCGAAGTCGAAGATGTCATTGCCGCTCTTCAGTGCCTCGCCGCTGAGCTTCAGCAGCACCCGCTTGGTTTCATTAGCCATCCTGATTCCCTCAACTTTCTGTTTGATTTTGATTTGCTTATCTTGCTTAGCTGCCTGAGACCAGATTGCCGAAATTCCGCTGGATCTCGGCGGCGTCCTCGAACACATAGATGAAGTAGCCGTCCCCGGACCACTTCAGCCTGTCCTCCGTGAAGACCTCCGGGTTGGCCGCCCGATGCTCCTCCGTGTTCAGAATGAAGAACATGGTGCCGGTGGGGGTCTCCGTCACGTGGGATTTCACCTGCAGCCACTCATCCGGGCCGTCCTCGGTGATGTAGGCCATGCCCCAGGTTTCCACCTTGCCGTCGGAGGCCTCCGTCAGGGAATTGGCGTTCCAGAAGGAGGCGTAGCCCCGGGTGATGTCGTTCTCCACCAGCCAGGCAGCGGCCTTTTCCAACCCGGTTTCCTGTTTGGGCAGGATGTTGTCCGCCATGTTCAGCCCCTCCAGGAAGAATACGCCGGTGAGGAGCAGCAGCAGCACGTGCTTTGCCCCGGGCAGCCGGATGGGCAGGTGCTCCAGCAGCATGAAGCCGCTGAAGGCGAAGAGCATGAAGGCCACCATGTAGTAGCTCACGTTGTAATACACGATGGTGGCCTGCCCCTGGTCCAGGGCGGTGACCATCAGCAGGCCGAACACCATGCCCGCGGCGGACAGGACGGCAATCAGCAGCTCACCGGTGTCCAGGCCGAGTTCCTTCCGCTTCATGGGCAGAAGGACGGCGGAAACGCAGGCGAACAGGGTCAGGGCAATGGCGGCGGCCCCGGCAATGCCCGGCAGGGACATAAGCGTGATGCTTTGCCAGTTCCGGTAGCCGAACCAGGCAAACCAGTAGCCGATGTTGGTCCACAGGTTCTCCAGGGAGAAGGTGACCAGCTTGGCCCCGGCAAAGTCCTGGCAGGTGAAGCGGTCAGCCAGCACCAGGCGGTTGATGGCGAAGCCCACGGTCATCAGGGCCACGGACAGCAGGCTGCCCCACAGCATCCAGCCCTCACGGCCGGTGAAAAGGGCATGCAGCTGTTCCTTTTTTCCCTCGCAGCGCAGCAGGGGAGGCAGGAACAGGATCAGGCAGGCAAGCAGCAGGGGAACGCCGCACAGCATGGGCATGCGCAGGCTGGGCAGGCCACAGATCAGGCTGAGGACGGCGATCAGCACCAGCCGGCGGATCCGGCCGCTTTTTCCGTCCAGCCGCAGCACCATGCCGATGAGCAGCCAGGCGTAAAGCAGGTGGGTGGCGTAGTTCAGGCCGTACTGGTAGTAGAAGGCCACATAGCCGCTGAAGGGGATCAGCTGGGCGGCGGCGGCATACACCATGCCGTGGGTGAGACTTTTGTCCTGCCGGATCCCCTTGGCCATATACAGGAAGCCGGCGGTGGTGAGGAGGGTCAGCACAGCGGAGGCGAAGCACCGCACCAGGTGCCAGTTTTCCGGGAAAAGCAGCAGCCCCAGCTGATACACCAGGGTGGTGTAGAACAGGTGCATGTCCGTGGCGTAGAACCAGCTTTCCGAGGCCATGGCATGCTCCTGATTCAGCAGGGAGGACAGCACCAGCTCGCTGGAGGTGTCCGCGTTCAGGTAGTGGGCACCCCATTTCCAGAACATCAGCTGGGTCATGCACCAGGCAAGGGCCAGCACGATCCAGGGCAGCAGGTCAGGGAGGCGCTTCCCTTTCAGTCGATTTGCCATATGGTGGCCTCCTCTTCATTGCTTGTCAGATACAGCCCGTCATTTCCGGCGGCCAGATATTGGCCGTCTCCGGAGCACAGGGTGTAGCCGCCCTCCCGGGGAGCGATGCGCCAGTGCTGGCTGCCGCTGTATTCATACAGGGACAGGGTGAGGGCGCCGTCTGCCTCCGTCAGGTAATTCTGCAGCCCGTCCGAGACCACCCACAGCCGGGTGGTGCTGTTGTCATTGCAGGTGCTCCACCGGGCCTCTTCGGCGGACAGGGTGATTTTTCCATCCTCCACGGAGAGGAAGCCGGCATCACACCGCAGGGTGTGTTCGCCGTCCGCTATGTACTGGGCGTACCAGGTTTCATCGGCGGCGGCGGCCCGGGAACGAAGCTCCGCGTCATCCTTGCGGATGGAGGTCAGGGCGCCGCATTGCCGGAAAACCACCAGCAGGCAGACCGCCGCGAGGGCCAGCACCGCCATGGGGATCCAGTGGGCCTTCCCGGGCAGCGGCTCCCGGAGAGCCACTCCCTTCCGCACCCGGAGGAAGGCGGAGCGCAGCAGCCCGGCGGCATTCAGCCAGCCGGAAAGGGCCACCGGGAACAGCAGCACGTAGGCTGCCAGGGTGTATTGCCCCTTGGCCTCCCAGAAGGTGTGGAACACGAAGGTGCCCAGGAAGATCACCAGGGGCAGCAGCCCGTCCGGATTTTTCCGGTGCAGTCCCAGCAGGACAAACAGCGCTGCTCCCAGGTAGGTCAGGGTTTGCAGATAATTCAGCAGCCGGGTGGCCTTCAGGGCGCCGGACAGGGTCATCAGGCTGTTGGCCCAGCCGGGCAGCTCCTGGTCGTGGTCCTTTCCCTGGAAAAGGGTCAGGCTCTGGAAGGCCGGGTCGCACCACTGGGAGACATTCTTCTGTACGAAGAAATCCACCGCGTAGGCGGGATCGGCGGCGAAGCGGCCGAAGCTTTCCTTCAGGCTTTCCAGGGCCAGCTCGTTCTGCTTGTCTGTGTCCATGCCGGAGTAGATGTACCAGCTGTCGTCGTTCCAGCTGTTCCACCAGCCGGGCACGCCATAGGGGTTCTCCTGCAGGGCCATGGCCACCCAGCTCAGCTGGCTGGAGCCGCTGCCCTCCATCTCGATCCCCCAGACCGCCTTCAGCAGGAAAGAGGGGCCCCATTGCTGCCCAAGGAAGGCGACCGCCAGCAGGGCCAGGGCGGCGAACCGGCGGAAGGCGCGGCGGCGGATGATTTCAGCCGCCAGGTGCAGGAAGGCACCGATGAAGAAGATCAGGTAGTTCTGCTTCATCAGCACGGCCAGCCCCAGGCACAGGGCGGAGAGCACCATAAGCCGCCACCTGCCCTCCCGCAGGAAGCGCAGCTCCAGCACCATGCCGGTGAGGGCCAAAAGCAGCCCCATCAGGGTGCCATAAACAAAGCTGGTGAAAATGGTCAGGGGCAGGAAGATGAGGCCCAGGGCCACAATGGCCAGCTGCGCGCCCCGACCCAGCCCCATGAAGCCGCCCAGCCGGGAAAGCTGCAGCCAGATGAAGGGCAGGCACAGGGCATTCAGCACCTGGAAGGCGATGCTGTTGTTATCCCCGAACACGGCGGTGAGGAGGCGGCTGAAAAGCACCAGCCCCACCTGGTTCTGGTAGGCCCGGATGTAGCCCTCTCCCATGAAGGGAGAGGCATTGCCCTCCGCCAGGGAGGTGGCGGCCTGTTGCACCCACAGCCGGTCAAAGTAGGGCCGGTATTGGGTGGAAAGCACCCAGATCAGTCCCAGGGCGCCAATGAGGATTAGCAGGCACCGCCGGATCCGGAGGAACAGGGGCTCATCCAGCTTTTCCCTGGCCTGCTGCAGCAGGGGCAGCAGCGCGGCCAGCAGCACCGGAGTCAGGCCGCAGAGCAGCAGCTGCTTCACCAGGCTGTCCGCCATGAACCAGGGCTTTTCCGTCAGGGGATACACCACGCAGGTGCACCAGGCGGACAGGGCCGTCAGCAGCAGCAGGGTCAAAAAGCAGGGCCAGGTGACGATCCCCCGGTATACGCTGTACAGCCGGGGCGTCTCTTTTTTCAGGTCTGTTTTCATGGAAGCATCTCCGCAAGGGTGATCCAGTTTTTTGCCATCAGAGGCAGCAGGGCATCCGGAAATTCATAGCCCCGGGTATGCAGGGCAGGCCAGGCTTCTCCGCAGCCGATGCCGAAGAAGGCACCTGGCCGATGGAGCAGATAGTGGCCGAAGTCCTCGCTCCAGCGCATGGGCTCGGCCAGCTCACTGCCCCGCAGCGTGGCCAGCACGGCCTCGGCCTGCTCCGGCGTGTTTTCCGTGGCCGGGAACACATCCTGCTCCTCAAAGCGGAAGCCCAGGCCGCTCTCCTTTGCCAGCTGTCCGGCACCCTCCAGCACCCGGGCACGCAGCAGCTCCAGGTCCGTGTTGTGCTCTCCCCGCAGGGTAAGCCAGACCTCCGCCTTTTCCGCGGCGGCCCCGAAGGCCTTTTCTCCCATGCGGACGCCGATGCCGGTGCACCGGGCCCTGCCGGTGTAGTTCTCCGGCGC
>R11__coassemble_840_pt1 | contig 18735 bp, 19 predicted proteins | sample R11__metabat2_high_PE_049 | metagenome-assembled genome bin R11
CACCGCATGGGGCTCATCATGCACAGGCGGATCAGGGTGCCGGGCACCAGGGCCGTCAGCAGGGAGACCCCGCAGGCGGACAGGCTGAAGGCGAAGCGGCACCAAGCCTTCCGGGAAAGCAGACTCAGCAGGGACAGGAGAAGGGTCAGCCCGGCCAGCCCGATGATGGCCTGACCGGCCCAGTGACAGCTGCTCCAGGCGCCGTCCTCATGCATGCCGCAGGGGGCGCAGAAGGTCAGGATGCCCACCAACAGCACCAGGGCCAGAATCAAATGAAGAATGCCGACAAGGGACAGCCCTTCGCGAAATGATTTCATAAGGAAAAATCCTCCAACGTTAGTAATCTCTAACCTTGTACATTATAGCAGGTAGCACCCGCTAATCTTGCCTGAAATTGACCTTGAATTAAAAGAATGAAGTCAAAAAAAGACCTCCCGCTCCGGGTGGGAACGGAAGGCCTTGAAAATCCGGTTTTGGGGATTATGATTCGCTGCCGGTGCTTTCCTCCGGAGCGTCTGCCGCCTTTTCCTCCGCGGCGGGCAGCTCGGTGCGGTTCAGAATCTCCATGAATTCCTCGCCGGTGATGGTCTCCTTCTCCAGCAGATAGGCGGCCAGCACATGCAGCTTCTCTTCGTCTGCCTTCAGCAGCTCCAGGGCCCTGTTGTGGCAGGTATTGATGGTCTCCATCACCTCGGCGTCGATCCGGGCGCTGGTCTGGTCAGAGCAGGCCAGGGAGGAATCGCCGCCCAGGTACACATTGTTCACGGTCTCCAGGGCGGTCATGCCGAATTCCTGGCTCATGCCCATGCGGGTGATCATGGTGCGGGCCAGTTTGGTGGCCTGCTCGATGTCGTTGGCGGCACCGCTGGTCACCTGGTGGAAGATCAGCTCCTCGGCGGCCCGACCGGCGGTCAGGGTGGTGATGCGGTTCAGCAGCTCATCCCGGGTCAGCAGGTAGTGCTCATCCTCGTCCACCTGCATGGTGTAGCCAAGGGCACCGGAGGTCCTGGGGATGATGGTGATCTTGTGCACGGGGGCGGAGCTCTTCTGCCGGGCAGCCACCAGAGCGTGGCCGATCTCGTGGTAGGAAACGATCTTCTTTTCCTCCGGGCTGATCACGGCGCCCTTCCGGGCATAGCCGGCCACCACGGTCTCGATGGCTTCCTCCAGGTCCCGCTGCTCCACCAGCTTCCGGCCTTCCTTCACCGCCAGCAGAGCGCCCTCGTTGATGATGTTGGCCAGCTCTGCGCCGCTGGTGCCGGAGGTGGCCAGGGCGATGGCACGGTAGTTGATGTTGGGGGCCATCTTCACGTCCTTGGCGTGCACCTTCAGGATGGCTTCCCGGCCCTGCAGGTCAGGCAGCTCCACGGGGATCCGGCGGTCGAAGCGGCCGGGGCGCATCAGGGCCTTGTCCAGGCTGTCCGGGCGGTTGGTGGCGCCCAGGATGACCACGCCCTTGCCGGCGTCAAAGCCGTCCATTTCCGTCAGCAGCTGGTTCAGGGTCTGCTCCCGCTCGTCGTTGCCGCCGATCAGGGTGCCGTCCCGCTTCTTGCCGATGGCGTCGATCTCGTCAATGAACACAATGCAGGGGGCCTTTTCGCCGGCCTGCTTGAACAGGTCCCGGACCCGGGCCGCGCCCATGCCCACGAACATCTCCACGAACTCGGAGCCGGAGATGGAGAAGAAGGGCACCTTGGCCTCACCGGCCACAGCCTGGGCCAGCAGGGTCTTGCCGGTGCCGGGAGGGCCCACCAGCAGGGCGCCCTTGGGCAGCCTGGCGCCGATGTCCCGGTACTTCTGGGGATCGTGCAGGAAATCCACAATTTCCTTCAGGGCGGACTTTGCCTCGTCCTCACCGGCCACGTCATCAAAGGACTTGCCGGTCTGGGCAGCCACGTAGACCTTGGCGTTGCTCTTGCCGAAGGACATGGAACCGCCGCCCATGCGCTTGGTCATGGAGCGCATCAGCAGCTGGCCCACCAGGACCAGGATGCCGATCTCAAAGACCCAGCTGAGGAGAGACAGCCAGGGTGAGGCGGTGGTGGGGATTTCCTTGGTAAAGGCGGCACCGGCGGAGATCAGCCGCTCCGACAATTTGTTGTCATCTTCGGCCCGGCCGGTTTTGAAATATGCCTTTTGATTGTTCAGGGTCGCCGTCCAGGTGATGTCATCATCGGTGATGGAGACCTCGTCAATGGTGCCGGCATCGCACATTTTGAGGAAATCCGAGTAGCTGACCTCCGTCACCTGCTTGGTGGTGATGCTGGGCACGAGCAGAGCGTTCACCAGGATCAGCACCACCAGGGCGATGGCATAATAGAGGATCAACGGCTTTTTGGGTGATTTCCCTTCATTGTTCATGGCATGTCCTCCTCTTGGCCTGCAGGACTGAAATCGGGGATCAACGGAGAGAAGCTCCGAGGATGAGTGGATTATAGGCAGGCTTTAAGAATTGAAAATGAACAGAAACGTTTTTTCGGAATTTTCTTTTTCAGGATTTTTTCGACCGCTTCAGCAGAGGGAAAAAGCGGGGAACCGAACCGGCATAGTCCTCCCACTCCCGGCCGAACTCCTTTTGCAGGGGCTTTTCCTCGTTTGGCAGCAGGATCATGAGATAGGGGAAGAACAGGACGATGGGGATCAGGGAAAACAGGTTTCCGCCGCACAGCAGGGCGCCGGAGCACACCAGGGTCAGCCCCACATACATGGGGTGGCGCATCCTGGCGTAGATGCCCTCCGTCATCAGCCGCACAGCCTTGGCCGCGTCATCGATCCGGGCCTTGTAAGCTGCCAGGTACCACAGGTACAGCCCCAGGAGCGCCACCAGGATGCCCAGGATCAGCATGGGCACAGCCGCGCCGGGGCAGGGATTGGGAAGGATATCATTCATCAGCAGGCAGGCCAGGGTGGCGATGAAAACCGCCGTGCCGTATACCGCGCCGATGCTGTGCAGGGGCTTCTTTTTTCCGGAAGCACGGTTTTTCTGCGCCTTGGGCATGGTCAAACCTCCAGAGAGCGGCACTCCATGTAGAAGCGCTTTTCGTTGGCCTCACCCAGGGAGAAGGTCTTCCGGGGCATGATGCCCACCTGGGCGAGGATGTCAAAGAAGCGGCTCTTGTCCAGGGCGGGCAGCAGGAAGCCCAGGGTGCCCTTTTCAGCGGACAGCCTCGCCACCACGTCCTCGCCGTGGATGTAGTCGATCCCGGCGTCCGGATGGTCGGCCAGGTAGGCATCCAGGAAGCTTTGCAGGGTCTCCGCGGCCAGGGCGCCCCAGGGGTTCCGGAAGGAATAGGCCATGCGGTCTCCCTGGGTCAGCAGCTCAAAGCCCTGCTCACCGCCCGGAGCGTCCAGCAGCTGGGCCTGATGCTCCGCGGCGTAGCGGTGGAAGGCGGAGAACAGGTCGGCGGCGTCCACATGGGTCACCACCCGGTGGATGGGCTCGAAGTTCAGGGCCTCGTCGTGGATGTTCACGATCTCCGCCAGGGCATACCGGGCAGGGTGATTTTCCTGCTGCTCCGGGGTCAGCCCGGCCTTCAGCTCTTCCCAGCACACCTTGGCGGTGGCCAGGGAGTGGTTGCCGTCGCCCACGGCGAACAGCAGGGGATCGGCTCCCTTGGTCAGCTTCAGGGCGGTGACGGCGGCCAGAAGCTTCTCCACGATTTCGCCCTCCAGGGCCCAGCCCCGGAGATGGCCGCCATTCTCCATCAGCTCCGTGTCGTAAAGCAGGGGCAGCTGATCCCGGATGGCGTAGACCGGCTCGATGACGGTGCGGGCAGGGTCATCCGCCAGCATCATGATATGGGGCAGCTCCACCGGAGCGCCCCGGCGGATGGCCTGGCGGGCAGGCAGGCGGCTGCGCACCGTCTGCTCCGTGGGCCGCACCAGGCTCAGGGTATCCGGGCTGAAGTCGTAGGTCTCCAGATCCACACCGGCCACCAGCCCCAGGCGCTTGCCCTGGGCGGTGGTGCGCTCCGTCAGCACGAAGCCGTTATGCACCTTTGTCTCCAGGGTGCCGTCCGTCAGGTAGGCGCGCATGGCTGCCCGGATGCTGGGGAGCAGCTCGGCGCTTTTGCTCAGCCAGCATTCCGGCAGCATCAGGCGCAGGGTGGAGGGAGCGTCTCCCACAAAGGCTTCCACCCGTTCCCAGTATTCGGGCTGGGAGGTGTACTGGTCGCAGGCCACACAGGCCCATTTTTTCTGATCCACCCGGGAGGCGGGAAGCAGGATGTCCATGGGACGGATTGCAATGTTTTCCATAGGAACCTCCGTTTCAGTGGTTTTCATCGGTCTTTTTGGCACGGAACGCCATGAAGCCCAGCACCAGGGCGTCCAGCCCGGCGCACAGGCACACGATCAGGTTGACGCCATCCATGCTCATGGAGGGAATCAGGGTGACGGACAGGACCAGGGCCAGCACCACGGCAGCGATGTGACACACCATCATGCTTTTCTGGTGCCGGATGATGGTCAGGGGCACCTCAAAGAGGTACAGCAGGGCCATGAAGAAGGTGGTGAACAGCACGGGGATCAGCAGAGAGGCGTAGGGCAGGATGCTTTCCCCGAAGATCAGCTGCAGGCCCCAGCGCCCCAGCAGGGCGGCTCCTACCACGATCACCGCCATGAGCAGGGAAACGGCGATCAGGGTCTTCAGCAGGGTGGCCCGGAAGGCCTTCACATCGCCCTTGTGCCACAGCTCCGCCATGGGAGCCACCAGGGGCGTGTAGATGAAGCTGCAGCCCGCCTGCACCACCACCGCCGGCGTGGCCACGGCACCATAGAAGCCCATGACCTCGCTGCCGTGGTAATACTCCAGAAAGTACCGGGGAATGGCGGTGAGCAGGGTCATCATGGCGCTGGAGATCATCAGCACCCAGGCGATGCGGAGCAGCGGCAGGCAGTTTTCCCGGGTGAGGGACAGGGTGAAGCTGTGCATCCGCCGCACGATCCGCAGGTCGTACAGCAGCACCACGGCGAAGCACACCACCGCCATGCCCAGCAGGGCCAGGGGAAGGCTGTGGGTCAGCGTCAGCGCCGCCACAAACACCGCCAGGGACAAGAGACCCCGCAGGCACATGGACACGCAGATGTAGTCCATGCGGCTGTTTTTCTGCTCCGCCGCGGCGAAGGTATCTCCCAGAGCCTCGGAGAAGCGATACAGCACATACAGCAGGATGCAGGCGCTCTGGTGCAGGGAATACTGCCGGTTCAGCAGCAGGAACACCAGCAGGGCCGCCAGGGAAAGTCCCATGGTCACCAGCCGGGTGGAGATGTACCGCCCCAGGGAGTGCCGGTTTTCCACATCCGACACCTGGAAGTGCCGCAGGTTGAAGGTGGCAATGACAAAGAAGAAATTGCTCAGGGAGACGGCCAGGGTATAGATGCCGTTGTCAGCATAGCCGGAGAGGCGCACGGTCAGCACACCCACCAGCCACTGGCACACCAGGTAGACCATCATGCCGATGGTGTTCATCAGCATGTTCTGCTGAACGGAGAGCCTTTTTTCGGTTCCTTGCATTCCTTATGCCTCCGTGTGAAATTCCTCGCCCCGGCCCAGCACCAGCAGGTTGAACAGGGCACGCTTCCCGGGCAGCTCAGGCAGGAAGAACCAGTCCGGGTGCTTCTCCCTCAGGCCGGCCCACAGCTCCTCCGGAGAGGGCAGGGCGTCTGCCTTGGCCAGCCGGCTGTTGATCAGCTGCCCGGCCTCCCGGCACAGGTCGTTCAACCGCCGCTGGGGTACCACCACCATGGAGGCATCCGGAACACCGTCCACGCTGCCCAGCACGATCTCGTCCCGGCACAGCAGATCCCAGTCCAGCATGGCACCGGCATACACCGGGTAGGCAAGATAATCAAAGTCAAACCACACATAATGGCTGTGGTTCAGGTATTTCTCCCGGGCCTGGTTCAGCAGCCAGGGCGCGGAGAGCCGCAGGTAGGCTTCCGCCTCACCGGCCTTGTAGCCGCCCTCCAGGGGCAGGCCGTAGCGGCGCTTGTATTCCAGCACATTGGGCATCCGGGGCAGGATCCACCGGGCGGAATCCCCGTCGGCAAAGCAGAGGATAGGGAAGTGGCGCACGGCAGCCAGGTGCAGAAAGCGCTGCTGCTGTTCGCCCAGGGACTCTCCCGTGGGGGCGCATTCCTTCAGGAAGGCGGTGACGCACAGGGGCTCCACCGGATCCTTCAGCTTCCGGGCGCCCCGCAGGCTTTGCTGCCAGCGGACCGGGAAGGGCACGGCGGTGGGAAAGGTCAGCTCCGGGGTGGCGATGCCGGTGCGCAGCTGGGGAGAAAGGGCCCCGGCCAGGGGATCCAGCCCGGTTTTTTCCCGCAGCAGGTCAAAATCCTCCGGCGGGATCCGGTCGGCCCAGGCAGGCTGTGGCGCCGCCATGCGGATGACCGGGCGATGCAGGGTGAAGATGGGCCAGCCTCCCCGCAGGGCGGCGCACAGCAGGGGACCGTCCCCCTGGGCGGCCTCCTGGAAGAAGGCGGCAGGTCCGTAGAGGAAGGAGGGCTGCAGCAAAAAGCTGCGGAGCGGCTGCCGGGCGTAGCGCAAAGGGGTTCCCTTCCGGCAGCGCAGCTCTCCGTCCGGGTGAAAGAATTCCGCCGCCACCGGGGAAACCGCGTCCACCGGATCATCCGGGTCAGGCAGCCAGCCGGTCAGCAGGCCCCGGCCCTGGTCGATCTATGGCAGCACGGCGTGGATGTGGGTCAGTTGCCGGTCCCAACCCCGGGTAAAGCGCATGTCCGGGTGCCCCAGCAGCACGTTGCCCTCTCCCTGCCAGAAAATGGGGAAGGCGTATCGGGGGGCGCAGGAATCAAGGATGAACCGGGCTCCGGGAGCCTGCCCCATCCGGGCGGACTCCTCCTCGTCCGGCTCCTGCTCCAGCACCAGGCCGAAGGTGAGCCGCCGGGAAAGGTCGGCCCGCTTCACCGCGGATTCAACCATGTCCGCCAGGTCGGCGTACCGGCTTGCCGCGGCAAGAATCAGGATTCGCTCCATGCTCAGCTCCTTCCCATCAGCCTGCGGATGCCCAGGGAAAGGGCATAGCAGGCGGCGGCCACCAGCACGATGGCGGCACCGGCGGAGGTGTCCCAGGCATAGGCCAGCAGCAGGCCGCTGATGCCGGAGAACAGGGCGATCAGCACGGAAAACAGGGCGTGCTGGCGGCTGTTCCGGGCTAGGTTCCTTCCGGCGGCGGCGGGCAGGATCAGCAGGGCGTTGATCAGCATCATGCCCACCCAGCGGATGGACAGCATCACCGCCACCGCCACCAGCACCACAACGCCGCACTCCACCCACCGGGTGTGCACGCCCCGGCTGCGGGCCAGGGAAGCATTGATGGAGGTGAGCAGCAGCTTGTTATAGACCGTGACCCAGATGACGATGCCCAGGACCAGGGCCAGCAGCAGCCACATCAGGTCGCTGGGGGTGACCGCCAGCACATCACCGATGAGCAGGGAGGAATACTTGGCAAAGCCGCCGCCCCGGGACAGGATCACCAGACCCAGGGCGATGCTGGTGGAGGAGAACACGCTGATCACCGTGTCCGCGGAGGCGGAGCCGGTGTAGCGGATCAGGCAGATGAAGATGGCCCAAAGCACGCCGAAGATCAGCATGCTGACAAGGTCGCTGCCGGAGCCCAGCAGGATGCCCAGGCCGATGCCGGTGAGGGCGGAGTGGCCCAGGGCGTCGGAGAAGAAGGCCATCTGCTTGTTGACCGCCATGGAGCCGAGCAATCCCAGCAGGGGTGTCAGCAGCAGAATGGCGAGAAAGGCGTTTTTCATGAAGCCGAAGCGGAGGGCCTCCAGGGGAAGCAGGGCGTCCATCAGGGAATAGATGGTCTGCATCAGTCGGCCTCCTTTCCGGTATCGAAGGTGCGGTGGAATTCCTCGGAATCAAACACGTATTCCGGGTCTCCCTGGCACAGCACGGTCTTGTCCAGCAGCACCACGTGGTCGGCGTACCGGCGCACCAGGGCCAGGTCGTGGCTCACCAGCAGGATGGCCATGTGCCGGGTCTTTTTCAGCTGCTGCACCGTGTCCAGGAACATTTCCAGGCCGTTCTGGTCCACGCCGGAGACCGGCTCATCCAGCACCAGCAGGTCAGGGGCCGGGTTCAGGGCCAGGGCCAGCAGCACCCGCTGCAGCTCGCCGCCGCTGAGCCTGCCCAGGGGCCGCTCCGTCAGGTCCGCCGCGTGGACGGCATTGAGCGCCTCCCGGACCTTTTCCTTGGTGGATTTTCCCACCCCCAGCCACACGGGCCGGGAAGAAAAGGAGGCGGCCATAAAGTCCATCACCGTCACAGGCATTTCCCGGTCAAACTGGAGATGCTGGGGCACATAGCCGCACTTGAGCCGGGCCATGGGATGGCCATGACCGTCCTCGTGGCGGATGGTGCCCTCATGGGGCAATTCTCCCAGCAGGGTGCGGACCAGGGTGGTTTTGCCGGCACCGTTCTGGCCGATAAGCACGGTGAGCTGGCCGCAGTGGATGTGCATGTTGATGTCCTGGAGAAGGCTCTGCCCGCCCCGGGAGACGCTGACATGCTCCAGGCCGATGTGGCAAAGAGAGCAAAGGTGCTGATGAGACATAAGAGAAAGCTCCTTATACTTTCTTTAAATGAATGGCTGCGTAAAGGGTTTCGCTCTGCGGAGCGACCAAAGGGCTTTCCGGTCGCCCTTTGGAAACCTTCGGGATAGCCTTTCAGAAGAAAGCTCCTTAGGGAATAATGATCTTCTTCAGGACCTCCACCATGGTTTCCATGGCTTCCACGGTGATCAGCTCCTTGCGGCCGTGGAAGTTATAGCCGCCGGTGGACAGGTTGGGGCAGGGCAGCCCCATGTAGCTCAGGCGGGCGCCGTCGGTGCCGCCCCGGATGGGTACGATATCCGGCTTGACTCCGCAGGCAGTGAAGGCGTTTTCCGCCCGGCGCAGGATGTCCTCCCGGCCGGTGAGCTGCTGTTTCATGTTCCGGTAGCTTTCCCGGATCTCCACCTGCACGGTGCCTTCGCCGTACTGGGCGTTCAGGAAATCGGCGGCGGAGCGGATGACGGAGCGCTGAAGCATCAGCTTGTCCAGATCGTGATCCCGGAGAATATAGCCCAGCCGGGCCTGCTCGCAGTCGCCGCTCATTTCCGCCAGGTGGATGAAGCCCTCGTAGCCCTCGGTATGGGCGGGGGTCATCCAGTCCGGCAGCATGGCGGCGAATTTTGCGGCCACCAGGGCGGCGTTCACCATCTGGTTCTTGGCGGAGCCGGGGTGGATGCTGGTGCCCTTCACGGTGACGAGGCAGGAGTCGGCGTTGAAGTTTTCGTAATTCAGCTCACCCAGGGCTCCGCCGTCCACCGTGTAGGCGAAATCGGCCCCGAAGCCCTTCACGTCGAACAGGTCGGCGCCCCGGCCGATCTCCTCATCCGGGGTAAAGCCGATGCATACCGTGCCGTGCTCAGGCGCCTCGGGGGAAACCAGATATTCCGCCAGGGACATGATCTCCGCCACACCGGCCTTGTCATCGGAGCCCAGCACACTGTCCCCGGAGGTGACGATCAGCTCCTGTCCCTTCAGGGAGGGCAGGAAGTCGAAGCCGTCGATCACCACGCCGTTTTTCAGGGTGATGGGGCCGCCGTCGTAGTCCGGGATGCACACGGGCTTCGTGGCTCCGGGCACCGCGTCCGACGTGTCCATGTGGGCGATCAGGCCGATCTTTTCCGGGTGATCTCCCTTGGCGGGGATGGTGCCGTACACATAGCAGTGCTCATCCACCCGGGCATCGGCAATGCCCATTTTCCGCATTTGCTCAACCAGCAGCCTGGCCAGGTTCCACTGGCCGGGCGTGGAGGGGCAGGTATCGCAGGCGGGGTCCGAGGTGGTTTCCAGCTGAATATATTCCAGGAAGCGTTCCTTTACGGTCATGAGAGTTTCCTTCTTTCTGTCAGGGCTGTTCGGTGTCCTGCGTGGCAGCGCAGGGCCGGGTGGCATCGGAATACAGCAGGCTCGTGGTCTGGGAGCCGGCAATGCCGTCACTGTCCAGGCCGTTCTGCTGCTGGAACAGGGCAACTGCGTCCCGGGTGGCGGGGCCATACTGCCCGTCCGGGGTGCCGGTATAGTAGCCCAGCTCCTGCAGGCGGTTCTGTAGCCGAAGCACCGCGTCCCCCTGAGAACCGGAGCGCAGCACAGGCTCCGGGGTCGGAGCGTCCGGGTCCGGGGTGACCTGCATCACGGAGAGCATGGTGGGCTCGGGGGTGGGCGTCAGGCTCATTTCAAACTGCTGCTGGGCGTAATGCTCCTTTGCCTGCCCGCCGAAGCAGATGGCGGCGATCAGCAGGGCCAGGCTCAAAAGGGCCAGCGGCAGCCATCGAAGCACATTTTTCACTTACTTGTCCTTCTTCCGGGTCAGCCGGGCCACGAAGTCACTCTGCAGGATGGCCCGCTTGGTGAAGTAGTTCCATACCATCACCACCAGGGTGGCCAGCACCTTGTTCACCATGTACATCTGCAGGCTGAAGCCAAACAGGGTGAACAGGACGGTATTCTCGCCGAACAGGGTGCGGAAAAGCAGCATCAGCAGCTCGTTGAGAAGCAGGCCGATGACGCTGGTGAGGATGAAGCCCACCCGGGCCGCGTTGCCGCCGTCCTTGGTGCCCTTGAAGACCCAGGCCATGCACATCAGGTAATTCACAATGACGGAGACCAAGAAGGCCAGGGGCGTGGCAACCAGGGTATCCAGCTTCAGCCCGTCCCGCAGCAGCACCAGGCAAACGAATTCGATCACGAAGCACACGCCGCCGCTGATGACGAAGCGCAGGGCTTCCATCAGGCGGCCGTTGTTCTTTCCCTCAGACATGGGTTCCTCCTTATTCCGCCGGATTGCCGAAGAAGCGATCCAGCTTCCCGGGGTCATTATAGCAGATGCCCTGCCAGCCCTCGTGCAGGCAGGCCTCGATGTTGGCCGGGGCGTCATCGATGAACAGGGTGCGGCTCCGGTCCAGGCCGAAGCGGTCCAGGGTGTACTGGTAGATCTCGTGTCCGGGCTTCAGCAGCCGCTGCCGGGCAGACACCACGAAGCCATCGAACAGCCGGAAAAAGTCGAACTTGTTCCGCACCAGCTCAAAGGAGGCCTCATGATAGTTGGAAAGCACGATGCACCGCTTCCCATGGGCCCTGGCGTTCTTCAGGGTGCGCACACCTTCCTCCACCGGGTGCTTCAGATCCACCCAGCTGTCCAGCATCCGCTTGATCAGAGGCTTCAGGTCCTCGTCCCGGGCGGCCATGACGGTCACCGCGTCCTCGTAGCTCAGGGTGCCCCGGTCCAGCATGGTCCAGTAGGGAGACTGAAAAACCTTCCGCCGGAAATAAGCCGCTTCCTCCGGGCTGAGCTCCGGCAGGTATTCCCGGATCAGATCCTCCGGGCTGAAGGAGAGCAGCACGTTGCCTACATCGAACACCACGGTGTCGATTTTCTCCCAGGGCATTTCGGGATACAGGTCGTCCAGCATCCAGTGCAGCATTCCGTTTCCTCCGAAAAGGCGGCGCATGGCCGGAAAACCGCCACACGCCGCCTGCTTTTTGTTATTTCCTCAGGGTAATGACCACATGACGGTTGGGCTCGTCGCCTTCGCTGTGGGTGTCAACCGCCTCATTGGCCTGCAGAGCGCTGTGGATGATCCGGCGTTCATAGGGGTTCATGGGCTCCAGGCTGACCCGGCGGCCGGTCTTCACGGCCCGGTTGGCCATCCGGTTGGCCAGGCGCACCAGGGTGTCCTCCCGCTTGGCCCGGTAGTTCTCGGTGTCCAGGGTCACCCGGGTGTAGCCCTCCTGGCCCTTGTTCACCTGCAGGCTGGTGAGGTACTGCAGGGCGTCCAGGGTCTCGCCCCGGCGGCCGATCAGGATGCCCAGGGTGTCGCCGGTCATGGAGGCGAACACGTTGCCATCGGCATCGTTGCCCATGGTGATTTCCACATCCACGCCCATCAGGTGGGTCAGATCCTTCAGGAAGGCATAGGCCTTGCCGGCCGCAGAATCAGCCGCCAGCTGATCGGCGGGGATCTCCGTGACCACGGGCTTTTCCAGGGGACGGGCAGGCTCCTTGGGAGGCAGAGGCTTCTTTTCCGCCTTTTCGGCGGCCTCGGCCTTTTCCACGGGCTTCTTGGCGGGCTTCTTCTTCCGCTGCACGGGCTTGGGGGCAGCCTTTTCGGCAGGCGCGTCGGTTTCGGCAGCCTCGGCGGCCTCTTCCTTCACAGGGGCGGGCTTGGCCTTGGCGGGAGCCGGCTTCTTTTCCTGAGCGGGCTTGGCGGGCTTGGGCTCGGCCTTCTTTTCAGGCTTGGCTTCGGGCTTGGGCTCGGCCTTCTTTTCCGCCTTGGGCTCAGGCTTCTTCTCGGAGAAGATATCCGCCAGGATGTCCTCTTCCTCTTCCTTCAGGGTCAGGCGCAGTTTGGTGGGGCGGGAGCCGAACAGGCCGAACAGGCCCTTACTTCCCTCCTCCAGGGTGAGCACCTCCACATCGCTGATGGAGGCGCCCAGCTGGGTGAGGCCCTTCTCCAGCGCCTCATCAAAGGTTTTTCCGGTTACTTCAATGCTCTTCATTTGATGCTGACCTCCGCTTCAACGTCCTTCTGCTTGGCTTCCTTGGCGTCCAGATACTTGTTGATGCCCCAGGTCTGCACCAGGGCGATCAGGTTGCTGACCACCCAGTAGATGGCGAACAGAGCGTTGTAGCTGCAGCAGATCCACAGGGAGAACAGGGGGAAGAACCACTTCATGAAGGCACCGGTGCCGGCGCTCTGGGTGCCGGTGTTGGCAGCAGGCTGCTGGGTGGGGGTCAGAAGGGTCATCACATACTGGGACACAGCGGACAGCACCGGCAGGATGAAGAAGCCGTTGAAGTTCTGCATCACGGACACGGTGGTGAAGATCAGGTTCATGGTGGCGCCGGGCATCACGGCAGTGGCTGCCTGGTAGTGGGGCAGCAGGCACATGGCGTCATAGATAGACTGGATGGTGGCGCTCAGGTTGGCAGAGGTGAAGCTGTCGGCAGTCAGGGTCAGGGTCTCGTTGATGACCCAGGCGCCATCCTGCAGCAGGTTAGTGCCCTGCAGGGCGGAGAAAGCGTTGGTCCACACATCCGTGGGGATGGCCCGCATCTGGCCCAGGTCAGGCCAGCAGGCGGCGAAGGGGCTGTCGGGCATGAAGATGTTCTTCACCCACAGCCAACCCTCCAGGGTAGGATCATTGCCCTGCAGGATGGCGAAGACCTGCTGCACCAGGTTCTGGTTGGCCACCAGACGCATGGCGGCGAACATGGCATACAGCACGGGTAGGGAGATCAGCATGGGCAGGCAGCTGGACAGGGGATTGATGTGCTCCTTCTTGTACAGCTCGCTCATCTTCTGGTTCATCTTGTCCTGATCCTTGGCGTACTTCTTCTGGATCCGGGCAATCTCAGGCTGGAGCTTGGTGGTCTTCCGCATGCTGACGCGGCTCTTGTAGTCCAGCGGGAAGATGATGAAGCGGATCAGCAGGGTGAATACGGCAACAGACCAGCCATAGCTGTGCACGATGCTGTTGATTCCCGTCAGGATGTTGCTGAGGAGTTGATCCATGGCTTTGTTATTCCCTCCTTAAGGTTGTCTTCGGGTCTTCCGGCACCGGGTCATAGCCTCCCTTGCTGAAGGGGTTGCACCGCAGGATACGCCACGCGGCCATCGCGCCGCCGTGCAGGGCACCGTAGCGGGAAATGGCGGTTACAGCGTAGCAGGAGCAAGTGGGGAAATACCTGCAGCAGGGGCGTTTGCGGGGGCTGATGGATCGTTGGTAGAAACGGATCCCGGCAAGAAGCAGCTTTTTCACCTGGCACGATTCCCTTCCTCATTGTCGTGCTGCAGGGCACTGTGCTTCTTCAGCAGATAGCGGACATCCCGCTGCAGCGATTGGAAGGTGGCCTCCGCGGCTGAGGGCCTGGCTATGATGACATACAGGCCGTTTTTCATGTCCCCCAGTTGGGGCCGAAAGCATTCCCGCAGGCGGCGCTTCACCCGGTTCCGGGTCACGGCGTTGCCTACCTTCTTGCTGACAGAAAAACCGACCCGGACGCCGCGCCCCTTGGCGCAGAGCATCACCAGATCCCGACAGGCTACGCTCCGTCCCTTGCGGTAGACGTACTGGAACGTGCCTCTTTTTCCCAGCCGATACTGTCTTTGCATGGTTGATCCTGTCTTTCCCCGCACGGGGCTGATTTCCGGGGACATCTGACCCCTGATATGAGGAAAGCCCGCCTTGCACTACCTGCTGGAGCGCTGGGCGGGCTCTGCCTTCTCAATAAGGATACCGGTTGGCGTCCATCAAACCGTCAGTTCCTTGCGGCCACGACGACGACGGGCAGCCAGCACACGACGGCCGTTCTTGGTGGACATCCGGGCACGGAAGCCGTGCACCTTGCTGCGATGACGCTTCTTGGGCTGATAGGTACGGAACATACTCAACACTCCTTCTTACAACCGGCCTTTTGACCGGGCACAAAGTCAAATTCAGCTTTTGAAGTATAATGAAAAATCGGCGGATTGTCAAGGCGTATTCCGGGAAAAGCTGGCATTTTTCATCAAAACCTGGGTTCTGTTAAGAAAACTTTACAAATAAAACAATATATGCTATACTTTCTTCATGAATTTTCCGGAAAGGAGGGGGCTGCCATGGCACAGGCTTCCGATATCGGAGTCGATCTGGGTACCTCCAATGTTCTGATCTATATGAAGGGCCGGGGCATTATCCTCCGGGCCCCCGCGGTGGTGGCGGTGGAGCGGGACACCCGCAAGCCCCTGGCCGTTGGGCAGGACGCGGCCAGAATGGTGGGCCGCACCCCCGGCAATGTGATTGCCCTGCGGCCTCTCCGCAACGGCACCATTGTGGATTTTGACATGGCCAGCACCCTGCTGCAGCACCTGGTGTCCGACGCCATCGGCCGGCACTTCTTCAACCGGCCCAGGGCCATTCTGTCGGTGCCCACCGGGGTCAACGATGTGGAAAAGCGCAGCCTGATCAGTGCCATGTTCGATGCGGGCATCCGGAAGACCCAGATGCTGGATCGGCCCATTGCGGCGGCCCTGGGCGTGGGCTTGCCCTTCGACCTGCCCTACGGCACCATGATCGTGGATATGGGGGCCGGCGCCACCGACATGGCGGTCCTGTCCCGCAGCGAGATCGCCGTGGGGGAGTGCGTGCAGATCGGCGGAGACACCTTCGATGATGCCATCATCCGGTACCTCCGGAAAAAGTACAACCTGCTCATCGGAGAGCGGACGGCGGAGGAGCTGAAGGTCAACATTGGTTCCGCCGTGCCCAGGCTGGAGGAGGTCTCCATGGACGTGACCGGCCGCAGCCTGGTTTCCGGCCTGCCCAAGACCCAGGCGGTCACCTCCGGTGAGATTTACCAGGCCCTGAAGGAGCCGGTGGCCAAGCTGGTGGAGGCCCTGCAGACGGTGCTGGAGCACACGCCGCCCCAGCTGACCAACGACGTGTTTGAGGACGGCATCATCTTCACCGGCGGCGCGGCGTCCCTGGCGGGGCTGTGCGAGGCGGTGTATCAGGTGCTGCATGTGCCCTGCGGCGTGGCGGATGATCCCCAGACCAGCGTGGTCATGGGCTGCGGCCGGGTGGCGGACGACATGAACGGCTACAAATATCTCTTCAGCGGAAAGCGCCGCTGACGGAAAGGAGCCATCGAGGATGGTAGGATTGATCGGGGCCATGCCTGTGGAAATGGAGCGGATGATTGCCTGCCTGGAGGAAAAGCAGGAGCACCGCTTCGGCATGGATACTTTTTATAGCGGCAGGCTGTACGGCGTGGAGGCTGTGCTGGCGGTGTGCGGACCGGGCAAGGTGAATGCCGCCCTGTGCGCCCAGAGCATGATTTTCCATTTCAACCCGGAATGGGTGCTGAACCTGGGCACGGCCGGTGCCGGAGACAATCAGCAGATGGGTGTGGGGGACATGGTCATTGCCACCGGCGCCTGGCAGCATGACATGGACACCACCGGTCTGGGGGATCCGCCCTGCTATGTGTCCAAGATCGGCGTCATTGAGTTCCCCTGTGACCAGGCTCTGCGGGAGAAGCTGGTGGCGGCGGCCGCGCAGGTTCCCGGGCTGAAGGTATATCAGGGCCCGGTGGCCACCGGGGATCAGTTCGTAAACACCCAGGAGCTGAAGCAGAAGATTCGCAATCTGGTTCGCGGGGTTCAGGCGGTGGAGATGGAAGGGGCCGCGGTGGCCCATGCCTGCTATGTGAACGGAACGCCCTGCGGCATTGTGCGGTCCATCTCTGACGGGGCTGACGGGAACAGTGATATGGATTATGCCACCTTTGTGGGGATTGCGGCGGAGCATAGCCAGCAGGTGGTGGAGAATTTGCTGAAAGGCATGAAATAAGAGATTTCGCTCTGCGGAGCGACCAGAGGGCTTTCCGATCGCCCTCTGGACTCCTTCGGATGCTGGAATAATATAATGGAGGCTTTTTATGTCCTGCACGACGATTCTGGTGGGCCGGTTGGCCAGCTATGACGGCTCTACCCTGATGGCCCGGAATGATGATTCCGGCTCTTCCGGCTTTACCCCGAAAAAGTTTGTGGTGGTGCAGCCCGAGGAGCAGCCCAGGCACTATGTTTCCAAAATCTCCGGCGTGGAGATCGATCTGCCGGAAAATCCCTTGCGCTATACTTCCATGCCCAATGTCCACCCGGAGCGGGGCGTGTGGGGCGAGGCCGGTGTGAACTCCGCCAACGTGGCCATGAGCGCCACGGAGACCCTGACCTCCAATCCCCGGGTGCTGGGGGCGGATCCGCTGGTGCCCGGCGGCATCGGCGAGGAGGACCTGCTGACCATTGTGCTGCCCTACATCCATTCTGCCCGGGAGGGCGTGGAGCGTCTGGGCGAGCTGCTGGAGAAGTACGGCACCTACGAGATGAACGGCATCGGCTTCCAGGATGTGAATGAGATCTGGTGGCTGGAGTCGGTGGGCGGTCACCACTGGATCGCTGTTCGGGTGCCGGATGAGTGCTATGTGGTGAACCCCAACCAGCAGGGAATTGACTCACTGGACTTGATCGATGCTCTGGGAGACCAGGAAGACAGCATGTGCAGCGCCGACCTGGCGGATTTTATCCGGGACAATCATCTGGATGTGATCAGAAGAGAGAGGGAGCTGGAGGATGAGCCGTGCTTCTATGTCCGCGGCGCCTTCGGCAGCCACAGCGACTCCGACCATTCCTACAATACGCCCCGGGCCTGGTACATGGAGCGGTACTTCAGCCGGAATCAGTACGACTGGGACGGCCCGGAAGCAAGGTACACCCCGGAATCGGATGACATCCCCTGGTACCTGGAGCCGGACCGGCAGATCACCGTGGAGGATATCAAGTATATTCTGTCCTCCTACTACCAGGGCACGGAATTCAATCCCTATGGCCATTACGGGGATGACCGGAACCGGGGCCGCTACCGCCCCATCGGCATCAACCGGAATTCCTTTGTGGCCATCACCCAGCTGCGGCCCTACGTCCCGAAGAAGCTGGCCGCCATTGAATGGCTGGCTCTGGGCTCCAATGCCTTCAATGCCGCTGTGCCCTTCTATGCCAACGTGAACACCACCCCGGCGTATCTTTCCGGCACCACCGCCCGGGTGACCACGGAGAGCTTCTATTGGGCCAACCGGATCATCGGGGCGCTGACGGACGCCCATTACCGCAGCTGCATCGCGGATGTGAACCGCTATCAGGCGGATGTGATGGCCACCGGCCACCGGATGCTGAAGGAATTTGACGGGGTTGCGGGGAAGATGCGCAGCCCGGAGAAGTATCTGGCGGAATGCAACGAAGCCATTGCGGAGGAGACCCGGAAGAAGACGGACGAGCTGCTGGACAAGGTGCTGAACACCGCCAGCCTGCAGATGAAGAATGCCTATTCCAAGGATGATGCGTGAGGGATTTCGCCCTCACGAGGGACCAGAGGGCTTTCCGATCGCCCTCTGATCTTTCAATCCATTCAATGAAAACCGGCGAGCCTGCTTGTGAGGGGCTCGCCGGTTATTTATACCTTTACGGTTTTCCATTTGCCATTATGGAAGCGCCTTAACAGCAGCACGCTGCGCACGGCCAGGTCCAGGATCATGGAGAAATACACGCCCATGACTCCGTAGCCCAGGGTGAAGCCCAGCAGGTTGGAGAAGACGATCCGCACCGCCCACATGGTCACCAGGCTGAACAGGAAGGGCATCCGGGTGTCGCCGGCACCGTTCAGGGCGCCCACGGTGACGATGGTGATGGCGTTGAAGGGCTGCACCAGGGCACACAGGATCAGCAGCCGGGAGGTGACCGCCACCACCGCAGGATCATTGGAGAACAGGGAGGCCAGGGGAGAACGCCCCAGGAAGAGCAGGGTACCGATGACCGTCAACAGCCCCAGGGACCAGAGGATGGTCTTGCGTCCCAGACGCTGCGCGGCCTCTGGATCCTTCGCCCCAAGCTTTTGCCCGGTCAGGGCAGAGGCCGCTGCCTGGAAGCCGTTGGCCGGCATATAGCCGATGGCCTCGATGTTGGTGGTGATGTGATAGGCCGCCAGCTCTACCGTGCCGATGGCGGAGATGTACCCGGCGAAGAGAATCTGACCGATGTTGATGGTCACCCGCTCCAGGGCGGCAGGGGCGGCAATCACCAGGACCCGGCGGAGCAGGGGAGCGTCCCAGGGTGCGGTCAG
>R11__coassemble_841_pt1 | contig 18715 bp, 12 predicted proteins | sample R11__metabat2_high_PE_049 | metagenome-assembled genome bin R11
AAGGCGGTGTGGGCGCCGTTCAGGATGGGGACCTTACGCTTCTTGTAGGGGGGCACGTCCGGCACCACAGGGCAGTTCAGGCCGGCAGCCTTGAAGGGCAGCTTGTCGCTGAGCCATTCGGGGCCTTCGATGTTCCACACGCCGAAGACCTCGCCCACGTCGATCAGCTCGTCATGATAGCCGTTCTCCTGCTCCAGGCGGGCCACCTCGGCGGCGTCGCGGATGCGGCCGGGAACGATCCGGTCCACCAGGGTGGAGCAGAAGGTGCAGGTGCCCAGCCACTGGGTGAAGCCTTCCTCCAGCCCCCACTGGGCCACGTACTGCTTCACGCACTTCTCCAGCTCCTTGCCGTTGTTATCGATCAGCTCGCAGGAGAGGATGACAACGCCGGGCTTTCCGGCCTTATACCGGGCATACAGCACCTGGGTCAGCTTGGCCGGGAAGGAAGAGGGCGGGCAGTCATTCTGCTGGCAGGCGGGATCATAGGTGATGCCGGCCTCGGTGGTGTTGGAGGCGATGTACTCCAGGTCGTCGGACACGGCCACCTGCATCATGGCATCATAATCAGCCTTCTCATAGGGATTCAGGCAGCGGCTCACAGAGGAGATGACACGCTTGCGGTCCACCTTCTCGCCGTTCTCGCGGCCGCGGAGGTACAGGGTGTACAGGCCCTGCTGGTCATTGATCAGCTTGGCCAGGCCGGGAGCGATGGGCTGCACCAGCACGCACTTGCCATTCCAGCCCACCTTTTCGTTGGACACGTCGAACCAGTAATCCACAAAGGCACGCAGGAAGTTGCCTTCGCCGAACTGCAGCACCTTTTCAGGGGCATTTTCCAGGATGTATCCATCGTAGCCGGACTTTTTCAGCACCTCGTAGTTGAGAAGCTCCATGTCGATCATCCTCTTTTCTCATCGTCGCCGGCTTTCCGCCGGTTTTGGCATAGTTCTGACCAAAATATACCATGTATGAAGGCTTTTGTCAATAAAAGGATGCGGATTCTGCCGCCCCAGGAGAAAAAAACGCCGCCCCCATAGGACCTCATCCGTCTGCCGCAAACAGGTTGACCTCTCCGGTTGAGGTCCGCTGCGGCAGACACCTTCCCCAGAGGGGAAGGCTTTGGCCAGAGTTCCTGCTGCATCAGAGAAAAGAGTAACTAAGACCTTCCCCTATGGGGAAGGGGGACCACGAAGTGGTGGATGAGGTCAGACAAGCCGCTTAAGACGAAGTGATTGAACCCATTCCGGCACCAAAAACGCCGCCCCCGTTTCCGGAGGCGGCTTGGATTCCTTTGGGATTACTGAGCGGTGATGGTCACCGTGGCCTTGGGACCATACTTCATGTTGCCCTCCTCGTCATAGCACATGGGCCAGACGGAGTAGGTGTACTTCTTGCCCGCGGTCAGACCGGATTCGCTCCAGGAGACCTTGGAATCAGAAATGATGATGGTGGCAACGGAGTTAGTCGTGTTGTTCTTGATCTTGTAGCCTGCTGCGCCGGTGGACTTGGTCCAGGTCAGGGTCACATCGCCGCCCTTGGCCACGGAGGCAGACAGGTTGGTGATCTTGGCAGGTCCCACGCAGAAGGTCAGGTCATCGGAGTCAGCGCCCGTCACGCTGCCATTGTAGGCGAACACGTGCACGGTCCAGGTGGTGCCCACATCCAGGGTCAGCACCGTGCTGTTGGAGCTGACGTAGCTGTAGCTGGTCTTGCCGGCATAGCTGGTCAGGGAGATGCCGTAGCCCGACACATTGCTCTGGGCCTTCCAGGTCAGCTTCACCTGCTTGTTGCCCACGATGCTGTAGCTCAGGCCGGTCACCTTGACGGGGATGGGCTTGTAGGGACCGACAGCGGAGCTCTTGGTACCCTCCACGCCGTTATCCACATAGCTCAGCTTGAAGTAGTAGTTCTTGCCGCAGGTCAGGCCGCTGATGCTGGCAGAGGTGCCGGAGTAGGTGCCCGCGCAGGTGTAGGTGCCGCTGATGGAGGTGCTGTAATACACCTTGTAGGCATCGATGCCACTGACGGCGGTCCAGGTGACCTTCACAGACTTGGCGGAGGTCACGGTCACGCCGGTGGGCGCATCAGCCTGCACAGGGGTCACCTTGCGGCCCACAGCCTTGCTGTAGTTGCCATAGTAGGTCTTGGAGCCGACGGTCACATAGGCCCGCACCTTGTAGTAATAATAGGTGCCGGTGGACAGCTTCTTGTTGGTGAAGGAGGTGGCAGTGGTGTCCTTCACCAGAGAATAGGTGCCATTGGCGGAGGTGCTGCGCCACACCTGGTAGCCGCTGGCGGAATCCACCGCGTTCCAGGTCACCTTCAGGGCGTTGGAGGAGGCGGCATCCACCTCCACCGTGGTGGTGAAGGGAACAATGCTCACAGAGACAGCGGCGGAGCCAGCCTTGGCATCGCCGTGAGGCGCCGCCACATAGGACACCACGCGATAGTAATAGGTCTCGCCCAGATCGGACTTGGTCAGGGTCTTGTCGGTATAGGCCGTGGTATCATCCGCCACGGTATTCAGCGTGGTCCAGGTGGAATCGGAGGCCAGTCTGCGCTGGACCATGTAGCCGTCCACGCCGCTGACCTTGGTCCACTTCACCTTCACGGCATACTGGTTGGACACCTGGGCAGCCGTCACGCCCGTGGGCTTGGTGGGCGTGATCTCCTTGGTAATGGTTGCCACCGGGCCCAGCTTGATGGAGGTGCTGGTGTTCACGAAGACATACACCTCAGCCGTGTACTGGTAGCCCAGGGTCAGGCCGGAGATGGTCACCGCGGAGGCGGTCACGTCCTTCTCATAGCTGTAGGTGGGATCGTCCGTGCAGGTCATGATCACCCGGTAGCCGGCCGCGTTGTAGTAGCCGGTCCAGCTGAGCTTGATGGTGCCGGAGGGAGAGGTGGTGGCGGCCAGGCTGGCAACCTTCTTCAGGGCCAGGCTGTCGGTGCCGGACTTCGTCCAGGGGCCGTACACATTCGTGCCCTTCACGGTCCTGTAGGCCCGGACGCGGTACTGGTAGGTGGTGTTCAGCTTCAGGCCGGTGATGGTGCAGGCCAGGGTGCTGCCGTTGGTGATGGTCTTCACCAGGGTCCAGCTGCCGCTGCCGGCCTTCTGCTGCACCTGGTAGCCGGAAGCGCCGGTCACCTTGGTCCACTCCACCTTCATATAGTTATTCTTGGCCAGGGGGCCCTCATGGGTCTTGGTGATATCCACCGTAGAAGGTGCGGCAGGGGTCGCCTTGCCGGAGACCACAGCGCTGTAGGCGCAGGTCTTGGTCACGGTGGTGCCCTTCATGGTGCCGTTCACATAGAACCGGGCCTTATAGTAGTAGGTGGTACCGCAGGTCAGGCCGGTGTCGGTGTAGGCACTCTTGGTGCCATCGTAGATCTTGGTCCAGGTCTTCTGGTCGGTGGAGCGCCAGATCTGCACGCCATCGGCATCGGGATCCATGGTCAGAGTGATCTTGATCTTGTCATACCGGACAGCGGTCAGGGTCACATCGGTGGGCTTGAGAGGACGGGCCATTTCATAAGCCACGGCGCTCTTAGAGCCCTCGATGTCGGTGCCGTTGATGGTGATGACGGCGGTCACCTGATAGAACCGGGTGGTGTTGGTGGGAACGCTGGTATCCGTGTAGTACAGGTTGGAGGTGGTGCCCAGCTCAGTGTAGGTCTTGCCATCCAGGCTGCCGTACACGATGTACTTCTCGGCGCCCTTGTCGCTCATGTCGTCCCAGGTCACCTTCAGCTTGGTGCTGCCCTTGTTGGTGACGGTCACGCCGGTGGGAGCGTCAGGGGTCGCGCAGGCGCTGGACTGGGTTTTGGTGGGATCCTTGCCCAGGCTCTCCACGGTGTCGGTGCCCGCGGTGTAATAGGAGACGACCTTGTACGAATACTCCACGCCGGTGGCCACGGTGCTGTCGTTCTTACCGTTCTCATCGGTGAAGGTCAGGGTGCTGGCGTTGGTCTAGCCCAGGAACACCCAGCTGGTGCCCTTATGCTTATAGACATGGTAGCCGCTGACGTTCTGGGCCTTGTTCCACTTCAGCACGATGGAGTCAAAGCCGCCGGACTTGGCGGTCACGCCGGTGGGATCCGGAGGATAGGGAGTGTACTTCTCCACAGTCGCCTCATCATCGGGGCCATAGAGGGGACCGCTGATGTAGGAGATGACCCGGAAGGAATACTCGGTGCCGGGGACCAGATCGGTCACGGCGCAGGTCTTCGCAGTCTTGGGATACAGGAAATTGGTATACTCGGAATCGGAGGACTTCTTATACTCCAGCAGGTAATTGTAGCCGGTGGTATCCACGGAGGAATCGGAAATGCTCCAGGAAACGGTGGCGGAGGTGGTGGTCTTGAAGGACACGGTGATGGTGTCCGGGTTGGCGGGGGTCACAGCGCCATTGGGGTTCTTCGTCGTCTTGGGCAGAGTGACCACAGCGCTCCACTCGCCATAGGACTCAACGCCGTTGGCGCTGTCCTTGGCCCAGCTGCGGACGGTATAATAATAGGTAGTGCCGGCCTTCTTGGCCTCATCGGTCCAATAGTTGTTATCCAGGTCGGAGATGACCTTCACCACGCACTCGGCGGGGTCAAAATCGGAATCGGTGCTGCGGGCCACCTGATAGCCCCAGGAATCATACACGTTGGAGCTGTCGGCGCTGTCATAGTTCACGACCTTGGTGGTCTTGGACCAGTGCAGGTAAACATCGGTGGTGTGATCCACCTGGTTGGCGGACAGGCCGTTCACCTTGGCAGGGGCATAGGTCTCCTGCAGGTTGGTGCCGTTCTCCTCGGGCAGCTCTTCTTCCTCGGGCAGCTCTTCGGGGACGACCTCCTCCTCAGGGGCGGGCTCATCCTGCTCATTCACGGGCTCTTCGCCGTCCTGGGCAGGCTGCTCCTCTTCCTCGGGCAGTTCTTCTTCCTCGGGCAGCTTTTCTTCTTCGGGCTGCTCCTCTTCGATCTGCTCCTCAGTCTGCTCCTGATTCTGCTCCTCGGTTTGCTCAGGCTCCTGCTGCTCAGTCTGCTTCTCGGTCTGGGCAGACTCCTGCTGCTGATTTTCCTCAGCGGCCTTCTTGGCAGCTTCCTCTTCGGCAGCCTTCTTGGCAGCTTCCTCTTCAGCAGCCTTCTTGGCGGCTTCCTCTTCGGCAGCCTTCTTGGCAGCTTCCCCTTCAGCAGCCTTCTTGGCAGCCTCTTCCTCGGCAGCCTTCTGAGCAGCAGCCTCTTCGGCGGCCTTCTGGGCGGCAGCCTCTTCGGCGGCCTTCCGGGCAGCTTCTTCCTCAGCGGCCTTCCGGGCAGCTTCTTCCTCAGCGGCCTTCCGGGCAGCTTCCTCTTCGGCAGCCTTCTGAGCAGCAGCCTCTTCGGCGGCCTTCTGGGCGGCAGCCTCCTCTTCCTGCTGCTGAGCCAGAGCGATCTCTTCATCGCTCATCTGGGTCTCCTCAGCCAGGACGGTGGCGGGCAGTGTGCTGATCATCATGCAAAGAACCAGCAGCAAGCTCAGGAGCCTTTTCATCCGTCGCATCTCCTTTTCCGATGGTCTATTTCTTCATCCCGGCTGCGACCCCGGGAGAGAATCCGGTTGTTGTCAGGGGACATCCTACATTTATAAAACGGAAGAGCTCCGCTTTTTCCTGCAGGAAAATCCGCCTGATTTGCGATTTTTTCGGGCATTCCGGGAAAATCATCCACTTTTCCGGATACCCAGTTCAAATATTACCAAAGTTTTCTGAAAAATGCAACACTTTTGAAACAATTTCTGTAAAAAATTTTAAATTTTGTCTGCGGATGCCGCCGCCTGGCTTTCCCGCTGCGCAGTCCTTGCTTTTCTTCCGGAAAGGTGTATAATAAAGGGCAAGAATACGGAGGTGGACGTTATGTCTGAAGTCACCCAAAAGCCCGAAAAGAAGCCTGTCATTTTTTCCGGCATTCAGCCGTCCGGTACCCTGACCCTGGGAAACTACATCGGCGCCCTGCGGAATTTCTCTCTTCTGCAGGATGATTATGACTGCATTTACTGCATCGTGGATCTGCACGCCATCACCGTCCGGCAGAATCCCGCCGATCTGCGCCGGCGCTGCCTGGAGCTGGCCGCCATTTACCTGGCCTCCGGGCTGGATCCCAAGAAGAGCCTGATCTACTGCCAGAGCCACGTCAGCGGCCACGCGGAGCTGGGCTGGATCCTGAACTGCTTCACCTATATGGGCGAGCTGCAGCGCATGACCCAGTTCAAGGCCAAGTCCGCCGCCCACGCGGACAACATCAACGCCGGTCTGTTCACCTATCCCGTGCTGATGGCGGCGGATATCCTGCTCTACCAGACCAACCTGGTGCCCGTGGGTGTGGACCAGAAGCAGCACCTGGAGCTTTGCCGGGACATCGCCCAGCGGTTCAACGCCATCTATGGGGATGTGTTCACCATCCCCGAGGGCTACATCCCCAAGGTGGGCAGCAAGATCATGAGCCTGCAGGATCCCACCAAGAAGATGTCCAAGTCCGACCCGGAGGATTGCTACATTGCTCTGCTGGACGACCCGGACACCATCCGCAGGAAGATCAAGCGGGCGGTGACGGACTCCGACGGCGAGATCCGCTATGATCCGGAGAACAAGCCCGGCGTCAGCAACCTGCTGGCCATCATGAGCGCTTTGGGCGCGGGCAGCATCGACAGCCTGGCCCAGGAGCTGTCCGGCCAGGGCTACGGCACCCTGAAGGCCCGCACGGCGGATTGCGTCATCGCCGCCCTGGAGCCTCTGCAGGCGGAATACAAGAAGATCATCGCCGACAAGGTCGCCCTGCAGGCGCTGCTGGATGAGAACGCCCGCACCGCCAACTACCTGGCCACCAAGACCCTGCGGAAGGTGCAGAAGAAGGTCGGCTTCGCGGCCCGGGGATAAGAAAGGAAAAAACCATGAAAAAGGCTCCCTCTTTGAGGGAGCTGTCAGCGAAGCTGACTGAGGGAGTAAAACCGCCTGAGGAACTCCCTCCGCCCCTTCGGGGCACCTCCCTCGAGGAGGGAGGCTTTTGATTGCCCATCTGGCTGAAGAGGAGAATAAGCCATGAAAAAGCTGCTTGCTGCCCTGGTCGCGCTTTCGCTGCTGATCTGCGCCGCTACCGCCCTGGCCTCGGACAATCCGGAGGAAATCACCCTCGGCGGGGACACCTATGCTCTGCCCTGCAGGGTGAGCGCCTTCCTGGAGAATGGCTGGGAGGTGGGGCCACTGTATCAGGAGTGGATCAACAACGATACCCAGGATTACGTTGAGCTTGAGCTGACGGCCACGGACGCGGTCCCGGCGAATCACTGGGGCAACTTCGTCATCAACCGGGACGGCACCAGCCTGACCCTTTATGTTGAAGTAACCCAGCAGGATGAGGCGCTGCGGGACAAGTGGGTGGACACCATTTACTTCATCGGTCCCGAAGTCGACGGCAACGCTCCGGAGATGGAATACCTGGGGACGGAGCTGCTGCACCCGGACATGGCCGTCCTGGGAAAGAACGCCGGCGCCTGGAGCGAGGAAATGCCGGAGGGCGGCGAGGATTATTTCTATGCCTGGATGACCACCACCCACGGCACCATGAACCTGAGCCTGTATACCCTGGAGGACGGCAGCCTGCTGGACGGAACGCTGAATATCGGTCTGGCGCACTGATCCTGAGAGAACCAAAAACCAAACGCCGCCCGGCGGAAGCAGCCTGCGAGCTGCCCTGCCGGGTGGCGTTTTTGTTTCTGCTGATTTTTACAGGGTGTTGATCAGGTCGTACAGGTCCTTGCGGAAGGTGCGCTCGGTCTTCAGAGCGGCCTCGATGGGCATGTAGAACACACGGCCCTGGTGCACGCCGATCACCTGGTTGCTGATGCCGTCCCGCAGGAGGCGCACGGCCAGGTTGCCCGCCTCAAAGGCGAAGGCGCTGTCCTTGGCCACAGGCTCGGCACCACGCTGGGTATAGCCCACCACGGTGGAGCGGCACTCCACCATGCCGCACTTCCGCTTCAGGATGGAAGCCAGGCGCAGGCTGCTGATGCCCTCGCCCTCGAAGCACTGCTTGCCGTGGCTGGTCAGGAAGCCATACACATCAAAGGGCTCCATGGAGTCCCAGCAGCCCTCGGCCACCACCACGGTGGCACGGGTATTGCCCTTGGCGATCTGCTTGTTCAGCCGGTCGGCCAGCTGGTCGATGCTCCACGGCACCTCAGGCACCATCACCATTTCGGAGCCGGTGGCGGCAGCGGCCTTCAGAGCGATATCGCCGCAGTGACGGCCCATGACCTCCACCACGTGGGGCCGGTCATGGCTCCGGGAGGTGGCACGGACGGCCCGGATGGCATCGGTACACACCTGCACGGCGGTCTCGTAGCCCAGGGTCATCTCGGTGTAGGGCAGGTCATTATCAATGGTGCCGGGAATGCCGATGCAGGGAATGCCCAGCTCGCACAGCCGCATGGCGCCCTGGAAGGAGCCGTCACCGCCGATGATGACAAGGCCGTCGATCTCCATGTCATGCAGGGTCTTCACGGCCACATTCCGCCACACGGGATCCTTGAACTCCAGGCAGCGGGCGGTGCGCAGGTAGGTACCGGGCTGATCAGCGATGTCCAGCACCGTGTCCAGGTGCATCTCCTGCAGGTCATCCCGGATGTTGGTGCTCTTCCGGAGCAGACCGTTGTATCCGCGCTTGATGCCCACCAGAGGCATGCCGTAGAGGGCAGCGCTGCGGGCCACGGCCATGACGGCCGCATTCATTCCGGGGCTGTCGCCACCGCTGGTAAGAACGCCGATCTTCCGCATAATAAATCAGAACTTCCTCTCTGTAACAAAGCATCAGGGCGTGACCGGGCAATTCCGGCCATACCACGGGGAGTATAGCACAAAACGCGGCGGATGAAAAGGGGCGACGGTTTATTTTTTTGCCGCGGCGGCCTTCAGCCGCTCCACCCGGTCGGTGCGCTCCCAGGGCAGGTCGATGTCCGTGCGGCCGAAGTGGCCGTAGGCAGCGGTCTGACGATAGATGGGACGACGCAGGCTCAGATCCCGGATGATGGCGGCAGGCCGCAGGTCAAACTGCTCCATGATCAGCTCCGCCAGCTTTTCGTCGGGCATCACGCCGGTGCCCCGGGTATCCACCTGCAGGCTGACGGGCTTTGCCACGCCGATGGCGTAGGCCAGCTGCAGCTCGCAGCGCTTTGCCAGTCCGGCGGCCACCACGTTCTTGGCCACGTACCGGGCGGCATAGGCGGCAGAGCGATCCACCTTGGTGGGATCCTTGCCGGAGAAGGCGCCGCCGCCGTGGCGGGCATAGCCGCCGTAGGTATCCACGATGATCTTCCGTCCGGTCAGGCCGGTATCGCCCATGGGGCCGCCGATGACAAAGCGGCCGGTGGGGTTGATCAGGTAGCGGGTCTCAGGGGTCAGCAGGGCGGAAGGGATCACGGGCAGGATCACCTGCTCCATCAGTCCCTCCCGGATCTCCTCCAGGGTAACGGACTCGGCATGCTGGGTGGAAACCACCACGGTCTCCACGGAAACAGGCACGCCGTCCTCGTAGGCCACGGTGACCTGGGTCTTGCCGTCAGGGCGCAGCCAGGGCAGGGTGCCGTCCTTCCGCACCCTGGCCAGGCGGCGGGCCAGCCGGTGGCTCAGGGCAATGGGCATGGGCATCAGCTCCGGGGTCTCATCGCAGGCGAAGCCGAACATCATGCCCTGGTCGCCGGCGCCGGTATCGGCGTCCTGACCGTCCCGGGTCTCCAGGGCGTTGTCCACACCCATGGCGATGTCCGGGCTCTGGGCGTGGATGGCGGTCATCACGGCGCAGGTATTGCCGTTGAAGCAGGCATCCTGGGAGTCGTAGCCGATGTCCCGCACGGTCTGCCGGGCGATCTCGGCGATATCCACCTGGGCGGTGGTGGTGATCTCACCCATCACGGTGACGATGCCGGTGGTGGCGAAGGTTTCGCAGGCCACCCGGGCCATGGGGTCCTGGGCGAGGATGGCGTCCAGCACGGCGTCGGATACCTGGTCGCACAGCTTGTCGGGATGGCCTTCGGTAACGGATTCGGAGGTGAACAGGGTCTTCATGAATGGCTCCTTTCGTGAGCGGCGGACAGAAAAGACCCGCCTGGTCTGCACACAAACCAGACGGGCCGAATCTTTCGGATTGTCGTCCTTATCTGTCAGCGCCCCTTGACGGGTGTGCGGCGCTGTGGGATTTGGCACCTTGCGGTTAAGCCGGTTGCCGTGGCGTCATCGGGCCCATCCCTCGACCACTCGTGATAAGGTATTCAGTTGCGGTGGTTATCTTAGCACACACGGCGGTGGATGTCAACCGGAAACAGGTCACCGGATTGACTTTTTCGGCTTTTTGAAGGAAGAAATTCCAGCCTTTCCGGGAAAATTCGTTAAAACTATTGCAAATTCCGTGGATATCGGTTAAAATACAGAAATGGAAGGCCAAATGGCTCTTCCCGCAAATTGTGAGGAGGTATATTCCAATGGCTGTGAAAGTTGCTATCAATGGCTTTGGCCGTATCGGCCGTCTGGCTTTCCGTCAGATGTTTGACGCTGAGGGCTACGAAGTGGTTGCCATCAACGACCTGACCAACCCCACCATGCTGGCTGATCTGCTGAAGTACGACACCGCCCAGAAGGGCTTCTGCGGCGTCATCGGCGAGAACAAGCACACCGTCGAGGCCACCGAGGATTCCATCATCGTGGACGGCAAGGAAATCAAGATCTACGCTGAGAAGGACGCCGCCAATGCTCCCTGGGGCAAGCTGGGCGTGGACGTGGTTCTGGAGTGCACCGGCTTCTACTGCTCCAAGGAGAAGTCCATGGCTCACATCGCTGCCGGCGCCAAGAAGGTCGTCATCTCCGCTCCTGCCGGCAAGGATCTGAAGACCATCGTGTACAGCGTGAACAACGACACCCTGACCGCTGAGGATCAGATTATCTCCGCCGCTTCCTGCACCACCAACTGCCTGGCTCCCATGGCCAAGGCTCTGAACGATGCTTTCCCCATCCAGAGCGGCATCATGACCACCGTGCATGCTTACACCGGTGACCAGATGATCCTGGACGGCCCCCAGCGCAAGGGTGACCTGCGTCGTGCCCGTGCCGGCGCTCAGAACATCGTGCCCAACAGCACCGGCGCTGCCAAGGCCATCGGCCTGGTTATCCCCGAGCTGAACGGCAAGCTGATCGGCTCTGCCCAGCGTGTGCCCGTCCCCACCGGCTCCACCACCATCCTGGTGGCCGTTGTGAAGGGCCAGAACGTTACCAAGGACAGCATCAACGCCGCCATGAAGGCTGCCGGCTCTGAGTCCTTCGGCTACACCGAGGAGCAGCTGGTTTCCTCCGATATCATCGGCATGCGTTATGGCTCCCTGTTCGATGCCACCCAGACCATGGTTGCCAAGCTGGACGACGACACCTATCAGGTGCAGGTCGTGTCCTGGTATGACAACGAGAACTCCTACACCTCCCAGATGGTCCGCACCATCAAGTACTTCGCCGAGCTGAAGTAATTCAGGTGTTGAAATTCGCCCGTCCGTTGCGAAAGCTTCGGGCGGGTTTTCTTTTTCTCTTCTATAAAAGAAATACCCGTTTACGGACAGGTGAAAATTTGTTATAATGGACTGGGATGGTGATTGAAATGCCGGAGATTTGTCGATTCGAGGGCTTATGCATTTATATGTATCACGAGCCAAATGGCCCGCATAACCTGCCACATATTCATGCCGATTATCAAGGGCAACAAATAGTGGTGGCGCTGGACGGAACGATCCTTGAGGGCGACCTTCCATCCAAAAAGCTTCGGCATCTGCTCGTGTGGATAGATTTGCGTCAAAATGAGTTGAACGAGGACTGGTAGCTTCTTGCTGCCGGGAAACGTTTTATGAAGATTGATCCTTTGAAATGAGGTGATTCCTTGCTGTATCCAAAGGCAGTATCGGTGCGCCCGTTGCCGGACTTCTGCATTGAAGTGATCTTCAGCAACGGTGAAAAGGGAATCTTTGATGTGAAGCCCTATATTCACGGGGAATGGTTTGGTATGCTTGCTGATGAAAAGTTCTTCCAAACGGTGCATGTAGAGGGGCTGTCTGTTGCCTGGGAGGACGGGCAGGACATCGCCCCTGATTGCCTCTATGTCAATTCAGTAAAAGCAGCCATTGCCTGAGCAAATTTTCTGAAAAAAACAGCTCAAGACAGCCTCCTTTCCAGGGGGCTGTTTTTTCTTGTCCAAAGTGGACAAAGTCAGGCGATGGATTTCGTCCTGACCGGACATTGCCGGAAAATGGGCAGAACGTTAAAATGATATCAAAGACGGCCATACGCCGCCCGAAAATCACAAGGAGGATAAGGAAGATGAGAAAACTTCTGTGCCTGGTGCTGAGCCTGGCCATGGTGATCGGCTGCCTGGCCGTGCCCGCTTTGGCGGATGGCCTGACCGACGGCACCTATGAAGGCTCCGCCATGGGCAAGAATGGCGAGCTGACTGTTTCCGTAACCGTAGAAAACGGCGCCGTGTCCGCTGTGGAGGTGACCTCCCACAGTGACGACCTGAGCGTGTGCCAGCCTGCCCTGGACAAGCTGCCCGGGCAGATCGTGGAGGCCCAGAGCCTGGGCCTGGACACCGTGACCGGCTGCACCATTACCTCCCAGGCCATCCTGGATGCCGCTGCTGTGGCCATTGAACTGGCCGGCGGCAACATGGAGGACTGGACCAAGGCCGTGGAAAAGGAAGCCAACACCGCCGTGGAAGAGTACGACGCTGACGTGGTGGTGGTGGGTGCCGGTGCTTCCGGCTCTGCCGCTGCTCTGTCCGCCGCTCAGAACGGCGCCAAGGTGGTCGTAATCGAGAAGGCCGCCACCGCTGGCGGCTCCGGTGCCATGTCCATGGGCATGGGCGCCCAGGGCAGCAGCCAGCAGGTGGAGGCCGGTGCCACATTCACCGCTTCCCAGTGGCTGAACGACTGGCTGAAGCAGCAGAACTACATGGTCTCCGCTCCCATGATCTACAAGTACATCACCAATTCCGGCGCCACCGTTGACTGGCTGCTGGAGAATGGCGCTGACATCACCTTCGTGGGTCATGAGCAGGGCGCCCTGGTGGGCAACGAAATCGCCACCTACCACGAGTGGGGCGAGGGTGGCTTCGGTGCCATCGCCGCCAACCTGGTGAACAAGGTGGCCGAGGCCGGCGGCGTGGTGCTGTTCGAGACCACCGGCAAGGAAGTGCTGATGGAGAATGGCGCTGTGTCCGGTCTGAAGGCTGAGAAGGCCGACGGCACCACCGTGGTGGTGAATGCCAAGGCCGTGATCCTGGCCACCGGCGGCTATGGTGCCGATCAGGACCGCATGGTGGAGCTGCTGGGCCAGAAGGTGAACGGCATCAACTCCGGCACCCAGACCGGCGACGGTATCGCCATGGGCCAGGCTGTGGGTGCTGCTCTGGACGGCGCCACCAACGTGGAGTATCACGGCGTGGCCATCCCCGACGAGTGCAAGCCTGCCGGCGTGGGCTCCATGGCCGGTGACCTGGTGGGCCTGCTGGTGCAGGAGCCTTCCGCCATCTGGGTGAATGTGGATGGCTATCGCTTCACCAATGAGGATATCTGCTATGACACCGCTTACCTGGGCAACACCGCTGCCACCCAGGGTGACCACTACTTCGTCATTCTGAACCAGAGCATGGTGGATACCTGGGAGAACGAGGGGCAGGCGGCTGTGGGCCGTGTGACCGCCAATACCGGCTTCTCTCCCAAGGCTGTGGATGAGCCCTGGACCGGCCTGAGCGATAACATTGAGGAATACATCGTTTCCGGCGGCGTCATCAAGGCCGACACCCTGGAGGAGCTGGCCGAGAAGTGCGGCATCAACGCCAAGAACCTGGTGGCTACCATGGCGGACTACAACGCCACCTGCGAAAAGGGCGTGGATGACTACATGAGCAAGGATCCCGAGTTCCTGACCGCCATGAACGAGGGTCCCTACTATGCCGTGGTGGGCCGTGCCTCTGAGCTGTGCACCCTGGGCGGCCTGAAGATCACCACCGACTTCGAGGTGGTGGACACCGAGAACGCCGTGATCCCCGGCCTGTACTCCGCCGGTGTTGACTGCTCCGGCAGCATGTACAACAATTCCTATGTTTCCTACGAAGGCGTGACCATGGGCTGGTGCACCACCTCCGGCCGCCTGGCCGGCATCAACGCCGCTGCTTACGCCGCTGAATAATCCCCCTCCCTTTTCCCGGGGCAGGAGCTGAATTCGGCGGCTTCTGCCCCACTTCCGACTGACAAGGAGATATCTTATGAAGAAGCTTCTGTGCCTGGTGCTGAGCCTGGCCATGGTGATCGGCTGCCTGGCCGTGCCCGCTCTGGCGGATGGCCTGGTGGACGGAACCTATACCGCTGCCTCCATGGGCAAGAACGGCGATATCACCGTGAATGTGACCTTTGAAAACGGAGCCATCTCCGCTGTGGAAATTGCCGACCATACCGACGACGTGGCCATCTGCCAGACGGCCCTGGACCAGATCCCCGCTGACATCGTGGCGAACCAGACGGTGGCCGTGGATGTGGTGGGCGGCGCCACCTTCACCTCCAGCGGCATCATCGAGGCCGTGAAGCTGTGCATTGAGCAGGCCGGCGGCAACGTGGAGGACTGGAGCAAGCCCGTGGAGAAGGAAGTCTCCACCGCTGTGGAAGAGTACGAGGCTGACGTGGTTGTGGTGGGTGCCGGCGCTGCCGGTTCCGCCGCTGCCCTGTCCGCTGCCCAGACCGGCGCCAGCGTCATCGTGGTGGAGAAGGCCGGCATGGTGGGCGGCTCCGGCATGATGTCCATGGGCATGGGCGCCCAGGGCAGCAGCCAGCAGGTGGAGGCCGGTGCGGACTTCACTGCCTCCCAGTGGCTGAACGACTGGCTGAAGCAGCAGAACTACATGGTCTCCGCTCCCATGATCTACAAGTACATCACCAATTCCGGCGCCACCGTTGACTGGCTGCTGGAGAACGGTGCCGACATCACCTTCGTGGGCCATGCCCAGGAAGCCCTGGCGGACAACCCCATTGCCACCTACCACACCTGGGGTGACGGCGGCTTCGGCGCCATCGCGCAAAAGCTGGTTGCCTCTGTAGAGGAGCTGGGCGGCACCGTACTGCTGAACACCACCGGCAAGGAGGTCATCATGACCGATGGCGCCGTGTCCGGTCTGAAGGCCGAGAAGGCTGACGGCACCCAGGTGGTCATTACCGCCAAGGCGGTCATCCTGGCCACCGGCGGCTATGGTGCCGATACCGAGGCCATGGTGGCTCTGCTGGGCCAGCGGGTGAACGGCATCAACACCGGTGCCCAGACCGGCGACGGCATCGCCATGGGCCAGGCTGTGGGTGCTGCCCTGGAGGGTGAGGAGAACGTGGAGTATCACGGCGCTCATGCCGCCTCCGAGACCCTGGTGGGTCTGCCCAACAACGGCGCTTCCCTGAGCAACATGGCCATCCAGCCTTCCACCCTGTGGGTGAATGTGGACGGCTATCGCTTCACCAACGAGGATATCTGCTATGACAGCGCCTATATCGGCAATGTCACCGCCAAGCAGGGCGACCACTACTATGTGCTGTTCGACCAGAGCCAGCTGGATGCCCTGAGCGAGCAGGGCGATGCCGGTGTGGGCATGACCCAGGCCGGTGCCGCCTTCGGTTCTCCCGCTCCCGCTGTGGATGAGCCCTGGACCACCCTGAAGGAAGAGGTGGAAGCAGGCCTGGCCACCGGTGCCACCTACAAGGCGGACACCCTGGAGGAGCTGGCCGCTGCCGCCGGCATCAATGTGAAGAACCTGCTGGCTACCGTGGAGCAGTATAACGCTTACTGCGACGCCGGTGAGGATGGCATGTACGGCAAGGACAGCCAGTTCCTGTATCCCGTTGGCGAAGGCCCCTACTACCTGGTCACCGGCCGCGCCACCGAGCTGTGCACCCTGGGCGGCCTGAAGATCACCACCGACTTCGAGGTGGTGGACACCGAGAACGCCGTGATCCCCGGCCTGTACTCCGCCGGTGTTGACTGCTCCGGCAGCATGTACAACAATTCCTACGTTTCCTACGAGGGCGTGACCATGGGCTGGTGCACCACCTCCGGCCGTCTGGCCGGCATCAATGCCGCCACCTACGCCGCCGAATAATTTCCGGTTGATTTTTCCCCGGGAAGGCCTTATCATAGCGATAAGGTCTTCCTTTTTTGCGGAGGAAAAGCAATGGATGAGTTGATCGACCGGGCTTCCAGGGAACTGCTGACCATGACAGCCGCCGGGGCAAGCGCCCAGCAGCTGGTGGAGGCTGCCTACGCCTACATTCAGAAGCCCATCGCCCTGGTGGACGAAATTTTCCGGGTGATTGCCTTCTATGCCCCCGGTGTGGCACCGGAGGACTGCGAACGCAAGTCCGACACGGATCCGGTGGAGCGTCGGGCCTGGCGCACCAAGGTGGGCGCCTCTGATGAGCCGGTGATCGATGACAGGAATGGCGGGCCGTACCGGGCCATGTGCCTGGATGTGCGCTACGCCGGGGCGGCGGTGGCCAAGCTGACCATCATGGAGACCACACCCTTTCAGGACAGGGACAGGGAGCTGCTGAAGCTGCTGGCTGACGCGCTGGCGCTGCAGTTTCTCAGCAGCCGGGCGGAGCTGTCCACCAGCCGGGATCGGGAACGGACGGCGCTGCTGATCAACCTGCTCCAGGGCAAGCAGCCCTTGAACGAGCTGAGCCGCATTATGCAGTACCTGTCCATCCCGGAGGACAACAGCATCCGCCTGCTGATCTTCAGCCCGGCCAGGGAGAACGCGGCGGATTTCTCCCGGGTGCGCCAGTCCCTGTCCCGGCTGTTTGACGCTATCTTTGCGGAGCAGGACGGGCTGCTCCTGTGCGTTACCGGTGCGGAGGAATTTGAAGCCACCCGGCGGATGATCACCGAAACAGCCGATGAAACGGGAATGAAGTGCGGAGTAAGCCGGGCCTTTGCCGGCCTTGCCCGGGTCCGGGCCTATTCCCGTCAGGCCGGCGCCGCCCTGCAGACCGCCATCCACAGCGATGCTCTGCTTTCCTGCTATGAGGACTGCATGATGGAGGATCTGATCCGCCTGTGCCGGTCCGACCGGGACATCCTCACCTTCTGCCGCCCGGAGATCCTGGCTCTGCGGGACTGGGACCGGCAGAACGGCACCGACTACCTGAACACCCTGGAGCAGTATCTGGACAGCCTGTGCAGCATGGCGGAGACGGCCCGACGCACCTTCCTGCACTACAATACCATCAAATACCGTCTGAAGCAGATGGAGGAAATCGCGGGGATCCGGGACATCACCGCAAGGGGCCTGTGGGAATATCTGTTTTCCATCCGCGTCCTGAAAAATCAGGATGAATGAGGGCGAAGAAATTCCTCCGACGGCGAGAAGCCATCGGAGGAATTTTTTCATTGTTGATTTTTCAGCCGGGATCAGCCCTTCACAGCACCCTGGGTCAGGCCTTCCACGATCTGGTTGGAGAACATGCAGTACACGATGATGGTGGGCAGCACGGCGATCACGATGGCGGCGAACAGGTGGCCGTAGTCGGTCTCATAGGGGCCCACGAAGGCGGTCAGGGCCACGGGCAGGGTCTTCAGCTCCGGCTTGGTGATGAAGCACATGGCCAGCACCAGCTCGTTCCAGTTGTTCACGAAGGTCATCAGGCCGGTGATGAACAGGCCGGTTTTGCTGATGGGCAGGGCGATCTGCCAGAAGGTGCGGAACAGGCCGCAGCCATCCACGCAGCAGCTCTCAAACAGCTCGTGGGGGATCGTCTTGAAGAAGCCCACCATGATGTAGATGGTCAGCGGCAAGGCGAAGGTGGTGTAGGGAATGATCAGGCCCAGCAGTGTATTGCCCAGGTTCACCGAGCTGACGATGCGGATCAGGGGCATCAGCAGGCAGTGGATGGGGACCATCATACCGATGAGGAAGTAGGTCATCATCAGGTTGTTGATCTTAAAATTGATCCGGGCAATGGCGAAAGCGGCCAGGGAGCCGATGGCCAGGCTGGCCACCAGGGTGGAGGTGGTGGTGATCAGGGAGTTGATCAGGGCCGTATCCATGTGGGCCCGGCTCCAGGCGTAGGAGTAGTTTTCCGCGATCATCATCTGGCTGGGCCAGCTGAAGGGCGCGTTCAGGATCTCCGAGTCCGACTTGATGGAGCCCAGCAGGATCCACAGCAGCGGGAACAGGTAGACCACCATGACGATGATCATCAGGGTGTAAATGAGGATGCTGGAGATCTTCACCGGTTTTTTGCTTCTGGCCGATGCCACGGGGCGGATCGGCTGATTCTGTGTGCTTGTCATCGCTGAATCCTCCCTTACATCTCGTAGTTCTCTACCTTGATGACCTTGTTCACAATGAAGGTGGTCAGCAGGCAGATGACCAGCAGCACGATGGACATGGCGCTGGCGATGCCGCTCTTGCCGTCCACCTGGATGCCGTAGTAGTAGATCAGGGTTGCCACGTTTTCCGTCACGTGGGTCGGTCCGCCCTGGGTCATGTTGTACACCAGGTCGAAGAATTTCAGCGAGCCGATGCAGTTCAGGGACATGGCGGTGACGATCATGGGCTTCACCAGCGGCAGGGTAATGTGCAGGAAGGCCTGGGGCTTGGTGGCGCCATCCACATAGCTGGCCTCATACGG
>R11__coassemble_844_pt1 | contig 18662 bp, 18 predicted proteins | sample R11__metabat2_high_PE_049 | metagenome-assembled genome bin R11
ATCATGGGCAAGGTGCAGCTGGAGATCCTGCGGCAGCTGATGGAGGAGCGCTTCGGCGTGGAGGTGGGCTTTGGCCCGGCCAGGGTGCTGTACAAGGAGACGATCGCGGCGCCCTCTGTGGGCATCGGCCATTACGAGCCGCTGAAGCATTATGCCGAGGTGCACCTGCGCCTGGTGCCCACCGAGGAGGGCAGTGGGATCAGCTTCCGGTCTCTGGCCCACGTGGACTCCCTGGCTCTGAACTGGCAGCGGCTGATCGAGACCCATGTGTTTGAGCGGGTCTACCGGGGCGTGCTGACGGGCAGTCCGCTGGCGGATGTGCGGGTGGAGCTGCTTCGGGGCCGGGCCCATCTGAAGCACACGGAGGGCGGTGACTTCCGGCAGGCCACCGGCAGAGCCATCCGGAACGCCCTGATGTACGCGGAAAGCGTGCTGCTGGAGCCGGTCTGCGGCTTTGAGCTGTCTTTCCCGGCGGAGCAGTACGGCACCCTCAGCGGCTCGCTGCAGCGGCTGAAGGCGGAGTGTGAGGCGCCGGAATACCGGGGCGAGGAGGTCTGCCTCCGGGGCCAGGCCTTCCTCAGCCGCTTTGCTCCCTGGCAGGAGGACTACATGAAGCTGACCCGGGGCAGGGGAAGCCTGCGCATGTGGCTGGACCATTATGCGCCCTGTCCGGAGCAGGAGGCTGTGGTGGCCGCGGCCAACTACAATCCTTTGGCGGAGGACACCCCGGATTCCGTCTTCTGCAGCCACGGGGCGGGCTACACCGTGCCCTGGGACCAGGTGAAGGAGCACGCCCACCTGACAGAGGAGGACTGAAGCTTTTTCGGGTACACAAAAAGAGCCGCACAGCCGCGGCTCTTTTCAATAAAATGGCTTTCATTTCAAACGCTCCATCAGCTGCTGATAAAGTGCATCGCTGATGTGACGGCCGTTCTGCTTCAATGTGATGATGCATTCCTCTATTTCACTCTTTGAGAGGAAGCTGGATTCATAGGCGGCCATTAGCATGCCAATGGTTCCCATGACGGTGAGTCCCATTTGGGCTGCAATCTGCCTTCCTTTTCGCTCATCCATCAGAAGAAGCTCAGCTTTCCTGCTGTCGCACAACCAGATCGCTTCACTTTCTCCTGCATCAAGACCGGAAGTTCTCCGCAAAAGCTCCACATCGGAATGATCACGGATGTCAATGCGAACAATGTAGTCAGCACGGGAAATCTGGCCACCTTCTTCGGGAAAACGGGAATTGCTTACCAATTCATCGAAGACAGCTCCCGGAATCAGGACTTCGCCGAAGAGATCCTTGACAAGAGAAAGCTTGCCGACTTTCATAAGAGAAATCAAAGGGGTCGTATCCGATACAACAATCATTGGGCTGCTCCTTTGAGCTTGCGCCAGGCATTCAATTCGCTGTCAACCTCTTCGATGCTTTGGGATAGGTAGGGCAGGCCCAGATGGTTATATAATTCGATCAAATCATATTTTTGGATTCCCAGGATTTCAGCAGCACGCCCATGAGAAATGACGCAGCTGTTAATGGCAGGATACAGTAGGAGTGCGTTTCGCTCAAGCTATGAATTGGGATCTGCAGCCTGCAGATAGGTGGTCATCTCAGCGGGCACCCGGATCCGGATCTATGTCATCGTCATGAAAATCACTCCTTTGCCGATGGATTCGACTGAAATGATTATACCACATGAAGCAGCTGAAAACAAGCCGCAACAAAAAGAGCCGCACAGCCGCGGCTCTTTTCCTTCCTTTGGGCAAAATTACTTCTTGTTGTTCTTCAGCTTGCGGACGACCACCACAGCGATGACGATCACGGCAACGATGCCGATCACCACAGGGGTGTTCAGAGAGAAGCCGGCGGAGAAGGAAGTAGAGGTGCTGGTGGTGGTGGCGGTTTCGGCCAGAGCAGATGCAAACATGATGGAATCCTCCTTTTTTTCACGGCGGCAATCAGGGACTTCCCGTTGACGCCCGCAGTACTATACATGATTTCCGGGAAAAAAGCAAGAGAAAACGCCCCGCAGGCGGGGAATTCTTTGTCTGCGGGGCGCCCGATTATTCGTACAGGGGGAAATTCTTCATCAGGGCTTCCACTTCAGCCTTAATGGTGGGGACGACGGCTTCGCCTTCCCGGACAATCTGGCCGATCCAGTGGGCGATCTTCTCCATCTCAGGCTCCTTCATGCCCCGGGAGGTAACGGCAGGCGTACCCACCCGGATGCCGCTGGTGACGAAGGGAGACCGGGTCTCGTTGGGCACGGTGTTCTTGTTGGCGGTGATGTTGGCCTGGTCCAGCAGGCTCTCCAGCAGCTTGCCGGTCATCTCGGTACCGGTGAAGTCCAGCAGCAGCAGGTGGTTGTCGGTGCCGCCGGACACCATGCGGATGCCTTCCTTCCGGAAAGCGTTCTCCAGGGCCTTGGCGTTGTTGATGATCTGCTGCTGATAGGCCTTGAACTCAGGCTTCAGGGCCTCGCCGAAGCATACAGCCTTGGCGGCCACCACGTGCTCCAGAGGGCCGCCCTGGGTGCCGGGGAAGATGGCCTTGTCAATGGCCTTGGCGTACTGCTCCCGGCACAGGATCATGCCGCCCCGGGGGCCCCGCAGGGTCTTGTGGGTGGTGGTGGTCACAAAGTCGGCATAGGGAACGGGATTGGGATGCAGCCCGGCGGCCACAAGGCCGGCAATATGGGCCATATCCACCATCAGCAGGGCACCCACCTCATCGGCGATGGCCCGCAGCTTGTCGAACTCGATGGTCCGGGGATAGGCGGAGGCACCGGCCACGATCAGCTTGGGCTTGCACTCCAGGGCGATCTGACGCACATTCTCATAGTTGATGCGCTCGGTCTCGGGATCCACACCGTAGGGCACGAAGTGGAAGTAGGAGCCGCTCAGATTCACAGGGCTGCCGTGGGTCAGATGACCGCCGTGGGGCAGGGACATGCCCATCACGGTGTCACCGGGCTTCAGCATGGCAAAATACACAGCCGTGTTGGCCTGGGCGCCGGAATGGGGCTGCACGTTGGCATGCTCCGCACCGAACAGCTGGCAGGCACGATCCCGGGCCAGGTTTTCCACGACATCCACATACTGGCAGCCGCCATAGTACCGGTGTCCCGGATAGCCTTCGGCATACTTGTTGGTCAGGTGGCTGCCCATGGCGGCCATGACAGCGGGAGACACGAAGTTCTCGGAGGCAATCAGTTCGATATGGGTGCGCTGGCGCTCCAGCTCCTGCTCCATGGCCTCAGCCACGGCAGGGTCAGCCTGGCGGATCAGATCAAGCTCCAAAACAATCACTCCTTGCAGGTCTTTTTGATAAAAAAATACCGTGCCGCTCAAACCGGGCAAACCCGCAGCACATCCAGCATACGCTTACTGCTGCTTCCGTCAGGACCTGACAGGGTTCACGCTGATGGATCGCACAGGACCCAATTGTCATCGCGACACGGCATGAAAAAGTATAGCGGATTTCCCGGGAAAAAACAAGTACTTTGGGAAAATAATCTGTCGGCTGCTTTAAAAATCCACCAGATAGATGCCAATGGCGATTTTCTGGAAGCCGCTGTGCTGCTCGATCTCCTTCACCCGGGCAATGATCAGCTTGCCAGCGTCCATCAGGCGGGCAAAGATGACGCTGTCCTTCTCCGGGATCAGCCCCAGCTTTTCACCGGCCTCGTTCAGGATGGCGATGGTGTTGTCATCAAAGCGGGAATCCTCCCGGCGCAGGGTCAGCTTGTCCCCGGCCTTCAGGCTTTGAAGCGGGGCGGGATCCTTCAGCCGGGCGGTGCCGGCGATGTAGGAGTCGAACAGGTGGATCTCCCGACTCAGGGGCTTCAGCAGCTCCTGCATGCCCTGCTCACGGGCCAGGGTCACCACCTGGTCCTGCTTCAGGCTCAGTTCAGTGTGCATGGGCTCACCCCGCTTTTCCCCAGCAGCTGGTCCAGCGCCTGCTGTAACTGCTGCCGATACTGTTGATTTTCCTCCAGCTGACCCTGGAGCTCCTTCCTGCGGTCTTCCTTGGCCTGCTCATCCTCCAGAAGCTCCCGGTAGCGATAGGGATCGGTGGTGACGATCTGCCGGATCTCCCGCTCCAGCTCTGCGAGTCTTTCCTCCAGGTCCGGGATGTCGGGCAGGGTGTCATCGCAGCCCAGGGCGGTCAGGGCCTGGTTCACCAGGACCTGCAGCTCCTGAAGATCCTTCACGGCGTTCATGTGGTAGGCGATGACCACCCGGTTCCACAGGTCCAGCAGGACAGGCTCATCCCGGGTCAGGGGATTCAGGTCCGGGTGCAGCCGCTTGGCCAGCTCCCGGTAGAGCCGCTTGGCCTTCTCCACATCATAGGCGGCGGAGGTGTGCAGCTCCCGACAGGCCTCGCTGTGGGCGGCCATGGCCTGCAGCTGCTTTTCATAGTCCGCCATCTGCTGCTGCAGATACTTCTCCAGGGCAACGCGGGAGGGCTTTTTGCCCCGGTTCACGGCGCTCTGGCAGAAGCTGATGGCCTTCTTCAGCCGGATGCACTCCACCTTGCTGCGGAAGACCTCCACGGTCAGTTCACCGAATTCATGCACGTACAGGTCCATGGCGATGTCCGCCTGCTTTTTCAGGGCGTCCCGCTCCAGCAGCAGCTCCTCATACCGGGCGTAGCCGGTGGGCCGGACCTTGATCATTTCAGCCATTTGTCATCACCTCAGCACAGTTCAAACAGATACAGCTCATTCCAAAGGGTGGTCAGCAGGGTCCCTTCGATGGCGGCCTTGGCGAAGAAATCATCCAGGGTGCGGAACCATTGCCCGTCAAAGCGGTACACCGGCTCGCCATCCTCCAGAAGCGCCTCTGCCTCGTGGGTCCCATCCTTCCAGCGGAAGGTGACCTTACCGGGCTTCTCCAGCACGTGATACAGGTCGTACAGGCTGATGTCATCCTCGTCCATGTCTTCATCCAGCCGCCACAGATCCCGGATCAGGTATTTCATGATGGTCAGGTTGCCGAAGAAGGGATTATACCGGATCCGCTGGGACAGGAAGGAACGGGCGTTCCACAGCAGGCGGACCGCCGCCTGCGTGCGTCCTTCCTTTTCCCGGATCCCGGCGAGGCGGGTGAAGATCTCCGGCACCGGGTCGCCCAGACTGCGGCAGTCCCGGACCTGTGGATACAGATCTTCAATGATGCGCTTATAATTCTCGTAGCTCTTTTCCACATAGTAGCCGTTTTTGTACATATCCGCCACCTTGTAGGCGGAAACGATGTGCCCGGCCTCCATGGCCCGGGAATAGTTCTCAAAGGCCTTCTGATAGTCCGGCGCGCCGGTGCGGCCATAGTAGTAGATATAGCCCAGGCACACGAAGGCCTCCGTCTCGTTATATTCGGCGGCCATTTCATAGTACTTTTTGGCCAGATCAAAGCGGCGCAGCTCATAATATTCCCCGCCCAGCTCCAGCATATACCGGGGATCGTGGGTGGTGTCAATGAGATACTCCATGGCCTCGGTGAAGAGAAAAATGTCATCCTCCGAGGGATTGGTCTTTTCGTAAAATTCCCGTTGAAGCCTGATGGCCTGGGAGTGGGTCATGGGGGTCATCCTCTCTGCGACGTTCTGATGACAGTATAGCACATTTCCCCGGGATATGGGAGGTCTTCCACAAAAAAACTGCCCCGGCGTGATGCCGGAGCAGCCTTGTTGGAAATTTGCTTACAGGGAATAGCCCATGGCCAGGGGCAGGGTGGTGGTCAGCGCCGGCCACACGGAGATCAGGATCAGCACGATCACATTGCAGGTCACATAGGGCAGGGCACCCTTGAAGATATCCACAATGGGCATGCGGTTGATCTTGTTGCAGGCGTTCAGGCACATACCCACGGGAGGCGTCACCAGGCCGATGGCCAGACCGGTGATCATCATGGCGCCGAACTGCAGGGCGGAGAAGCCGTACTGCTGCATCACGGGCAGCATGATGGGCGTCAGCAGCAGAATGGCGGGGGACACATCGATGAAAGTGCCGATGATCAGGATCAGGATATCGAAGATGATGGCGATGCCCCAGCGAGGCATGTTCAGACCCAGGAAGAAGTTGGCCACGATGGTGGGCACCTTGCCCAGGGTCAGCAGGTAGGTGAAGATCTGGGTGAAGCCGATGATGATCATGATGGAGGAGGAGGAGATCAGGGTGCGCTTCAAGGCAACCCAGATGTCCTTCCACTTCAGCTCATGATAGATCAGGAAGCCCACCAGCACGGAGTACAGCACGGCCACGCCGGCAGACTCGGAAGCGGTGCAGACGCCGCCGGAGACGCACACGATGATGAAGATGGGCATCAGCAGGGCGGGAATGCCGGCCAGCACGGCCTTCCAGAAGCTCTTTGCGTTGAACTTCTCACGGGCGGGATGCCAGCCCTTCTTGGCGGAGATCAGGTAGACCAGCACCAGCTGGGTCAGGCCGATCAGGATGCCGGGCACGGCGCCGGCCATGAACAGAGCACCCACGGAGGCACCGGATACCATGGAGTAAACCACCATGGGGGTGCTGGGCGGGATGATCATGCCCATGGTGGAGGAGGCCACGGTGATGCCGGCAGAGGCATCCGGGGGATAGCCTTCCTTTTCCATGGCGGGGATCAGGATGGAGCCCAGGGCGGAGGTGTCGGCCACGGAGGAGCCGGAGATGCCGCCGAAGATCATGGAGGCGACGATGTTCACCTCGCCAAGACCGCCGCGGATGGGCTTCAGGATGGCCATGCAGAAGTTGATAATGCGGGTGGTGATGCCGCCGGTGTTCATCAGCTCACCGGCCAGCATGAACAGGGGCATGGCGATCATCAGCTCGGAGTAAACGCCGTTCCACACACGCTGGGGCATGGTGGACATGAACCGGGTCATGGTGGGCTCAGCCTGCATGTAGGTGATGCAGGAAGCGCCGATGGCGAAAACCAGGGGCACGCCCATTGCCGCAAAGACGATCAGACCCAGCAGAAGGAAAACAACGATCATGTGATTTTTCTCCTTTCTCAGTCTTCGGTCTTCGCGGTGTCATCCACGACCACATAGGAGGAAACGGGGGCTTTGATGCTCAGCACCAGCTTCACGACCACGCACACGGCGGCAATGGCGCCGCACACGGGCATGATGCCGTACATGAAGTACATGGGGATTTCCATGCCCTGGCTGATCTGCACGCCCATCTTGAGGGTGTAGTCCCAGGCATACTTCACGAAGATCACGTCCACCGCCAGCACGATGCACAGGTTGATGATCTTCAGCACCTTGCGCACCAGGGGAGGCAGCTTGTCGTAGAGCATGTTGATGGAAACGTGCTCATCCTTCAGGATGTTCAGGCCCAGCCCCCAGAAGGTGGTGAAGGCGAACAGGGTGATATTGAACTCGGAAACGGATTTCCAGTTCAGGCTGAAGCAATAGCGCATGATCACGGTGAAGATCACCATCACGGCCAGCAGACCCATGGCGACGGCGCCGATGGCGTGGTAGATGCTGACGATGGTTTCTCCCAGTGACTTCTTGCCCTTCTGCTCAGACATGGAGCATCACTCTCTTTCTGTAAAAAGAATGAGGCAGGCCCGGGACGAGCCCGGACCCGCCTTAGGGTTCAGAAACTTAGGAGGCAGCAGCCACGATGGCCAGCATCTCATCCAGCTCTTCCTGGGTGCAGATGCCTTCCTCGACGACCTGCTGATACACAGGCTGGCAGGCTTCCTGGAAGGCGGCCAGCTCCTCGGCGGTGGGCACATAAACCTCAGCGCCGGAGTCAATGATGACCTGCTTGGCAGCTTCGCTGTTCTCGTCGATCAGCTGATCGTTGTAGTCGCCCATGTCGGAAGCGCACTCGGAGATGATGGTGCGGAACTCTTCGGGCAGGCTGTTCCACCACTCGGCGTTCACATAGAAGGGGTCGGGATGGAACTGATAGTTCACTTCGGTGAAGTACTTCTGCACTTCATAGAACTTCATGCCTTCCACGTTCACCCAGGGATTCTCCTGGCCGTCGGCCACGCCGGTCTTCAGACCCATGTACAGGTCAGCATAGGCCACGGTGGTGGTGGTGGCGCCCAGAGCAACGAAGGTCATGTCGATGGTCTTCATGCCGTTGGTGCGCATCTTCAGGCCAACCAGATCCTCGGGCTTGGTGATGGGATGCTGGTTGTTGGAGAACTGACGATAGCCGCCGGCGTCGCACAGGTTGATGATAACGGTGCCGGTGGTGGACTCAGCCTCGGCGCACACCTTCTTGGCCAGGTCGCTCTTCAGCAGGGCGGTGACCTGAGCACGGGTGTTGGTCAGGAAGGGCAGGGTGAACATCAGCAGACGGGGGCTGAAGTCGAACTGGCCGCCGCGCATGCCCTCCAGGGTGCCCTGCACGACCTGCTCCAGCATTTCCTTCTCGGTGCCCAGCACGCCGTTGCCCTGGACATCAACGGTCACGTGGCCGTTGGTCTTGGTGGCGACATCCTCGGCAAACTTCAGCAGAGAGATGTTACGGGGGTTGTTGTCGGGCTGGGCATGGCCCACCATCATGGTGTAGTAGCCCAGGTCGGCGTAGGGATCTTCATCAGCGGCAGCAAAGCTGACGCAGCCCAGCACCATCATGGCAGCCAGGAGAAGAGCCAGGAACTTCTTCATAGAGGTTTCCTCCCACATTTTTTTTGAAGTCGTCAGACGACTTCTGTGCCAGCATCATACCATAAATCTTTGCATTTTTCAATGCCCTGGCAGACCAAATTTTCCATTTTTTTGCTTTCTGGCCCGGGAGAGGTGGACGAAAGGGGCGGAATCTGTTATAATCCGGCATGAAAAAAACAGCCGCCGGAAATTTCCCGGAGGCAGACGGAGACGGATATGCAAGGCGGAAACACGGGCAAGCGGAAAAAGCTGCACCTGAACCTGGATCACTGGTTCCTTATTTCCATGTATCTGGGGGCGGCGGCGGTGTCCCTGGGATATTCCCGGCTGCAGGAGAGCACCTGGCTGTGGAAGGGTGGCGTCACCGGAAGCCGGGCCTTCCTGATGCTGTGGGTGGTGCTGTTCCTGGGAGCCGGGCTGTGGCTGGACCGGCTGTATCTGAATGCCCGGCGTAAGGATGCGGATGAGCTCCAGCGGAAGGTGAAAAACGGCGGATTGCATGTGAAGACCCTGGAGGCTCTGGCGGCGCCGGTGCTTTTGCTGCTGGACGCGGCGGCCATTGCCCAGCTGGCCCTTTCCCTGTCGAAGACCGGGGCGCTGGCGGATGAACAGGCTGTCACCTTCCGGGCCATCGCCATGGCGGTGGGAATTGTGCTGTGGATCTACGGACGGATGCTGCCCAGGATCAGTTTCGGAAGCATCTGGGGCGTGCGGACGGCGGCCTCGGTGAAGGATGTGCTGTCCTGGGGGAAGATCCACCTGAAGCTGCGGCCCTGGCTGTGCGGGATCGGTGCGCTTTCCCTGGCTGTGGGGACCTTCCTGCCGGCGGGATGGGCGCTGGGCGCGGGGGTGATTTGCTGCGTGTGCGCCTTTGGGGCAATGGCGGTTTTGGGAAGAAAGGCTTAATCCAATTCCGGATGGCAGCTCCCGCAGGGGGTGAAGCCGAATTTCACCGCGTCCTCCCGGGTCCGGAAAAAGATCCGGTGGGAAACGGACATGCTGACCGCTCCGTCGCAGTCCGGGCGGTGATAGCGCAGAGACTTGGAATTCCCCACATAGGCGGCAGCGGCCGGAAGGGCGGTGTCTGTGGCATCCTGGGCGGCAGCTTCCTCGCTGCCGTCTTTTTCTGTGAGGAAAACCAGCCGGTCTCCGTCTGTCATGCAGAGGATGGTGCCGTCCTGATCGGTGCGGTAGGGATCGATCTGATAGTAATCCAGAATATCCAGCGTCTCGGTGACGGGGTGGCCGTAGGCGTTGTCCGCGGAAACGCTGATGACGGCGTAGCTGGGCAGCACCTCCATCAGAAAAGCGGAGGAGGTGGAGGTGCCGCTGCCGTGATGTCCCACCCGCAGCACATCGGACCGCAGCTCCCGGCCGGAATCCAGGATGTCATTTTCCGCGTGCCAGCTGGCATCCGCCATGAACAGGAAGGAGCGCTGCCCGTAGGTCAGGCGGATCACCAGGGAAGCGTCATTGATATCGGAATAATCCTCCCGGACCGGGGAAAGGAAGGTGAAGGTGGCGCCGCCCAGGGTATAGGTGTCCCCGGCCTGGGGCTTGACGATGGCCGCGCCGCTGCAACCGGCAAAGCGCATCAGGCTGTCAAAGCAGGTGCTGCCTTCATATTCCAGCACGGTGGTGAAAAGGGTATCCACCCGGCAGGCGGTGAAGGCCGCGGGCAGGCCGCCGATGTGGTCCTCATGGGGATGGGTGGCCACCACGTACTTCAGCTGCTCCGTGGGCATGGTCTCCGTGAGAAAGGTGAACAGCAGCTGCCCATCGGCCACGTTGCCTCCGTCGATGAGCATGGCTTCCCCGTCGCAGAGGAGGAAGGTGGCGTCCGCCTAACCCACATCCAGGTAAAAAACATCAAGCTCCGCTCCTGCCTATGCGAGGAAGCACAGCAGGAGCAGAGAAAGGAGCGCGAGGACCGCGCCGCGGTGAATTTTCATGTTGATGATATCCTCGGAATTCGAATTTGGTCAGGGGCTTACAGCAGCTGCTCGCTCACCTTCTGCAGGCAGTCCCGGATGGCGATGTGCTGGGGGCAGACCGCCTCGCACCTGCCGCAGCGGACACATTCATTGGCCCGGGCCTTGCCGTGGCCGCCCACCAGCCAGCCCTCCTGATGCTGCGCCGCTTCCTTGCTGCCGTACAGGGTCAGGTAGTTCATGGCGGTGAAGGAGCCGGAAATGCCGATGTTCTTCGGACAGACCTTGGCGCAATAGTTGCAGGAGGTGCAGGGGATCACCGGGTAATTCCGCATGGCCTCCATGGCGGCGTCCATGGTGGCCTGCTGCTTTTCTGTCAGGCCATGGAAGTCCTTCATGAAGGAAAGGTTATCCTCCATCTGGGCCACGTTGCTCATACCGGAAAGCACCGTGAGCACGCCCTCCAGGTTGGCGGCGAAGCGGATGGCCCAGGAGGCAGGGGAAGCTTCCGGCTCCGCCTGACGGAAGGCCTCCAGCACCGTTTCGGGAGGCGTGGCCAGCATGCCGCCCTTCACCGGCTCCATGATGACCACCGGCTTGCCGAAGCGGCGGGCCACCTCGTAGCAGCGCCGGGACTGGATGGAAGGAGATTCCCAGTCCGCGTAGTTGATCTGCAGCTGCACGAACTCCGCCTCGGGGTGGGCGGTCAGGATGGCCTCCAGCTCCTCGGGAGTGGCATGGAAGGAGAAGCCCAGGTGGCGGATCAGGCCTTTCTGCTTTTGCTCCAGGGCCCAGCTCCACAGGTCGAAATTTTCAAACACCTGGGTGCGGCCCTCGCCCAGGTTGTGCAGCAGGTAGAAGTCAAAGTATCCGGCGCCGGTCTGGCGCAGGGACTGCTCAAACTGGCCGATGGCGTCCTCCCGGGTCTTGCAGCCGATCCAGGCGGCGCACTTGGTGGCCAATTGGAAGCTGTCCCGGGGGTAGCGCTCCACCAGGGCCTGGCGGATGGCATCCTCGGAGCCGGCGTAGGCCCAGGCGGTGTCGAAATAGGTGAAGCCCGCCTTCATGAACAGGTCCACCATTTCCTTCGTCTGCTCCACATCGGTCTTCCCGTCCTTCTGGGGAAGGCGCATCAGGCCAAAGCCCAGCTTTTTGATGTTCATGTTGATCTCGCTCATGATCTCACCTCAAAATTTTTTTGACCGCTCCATGCAGAGGAGCGTTGTGTTCCTTGTCCGGAGGAAACAGCTTTTCACGGGAGCGCTGTGCCCTGGGAGGCTTCCGGCAGAGCGCCGGTTTCCAGCCAGGTCAGGATGTCCCGGGAGCAGCGCTCCGGGATCTCGAATTGCACATTGTGGCCGATCCCCTCGTAGCTGCGGTAGCTGCTCTCATTCACATGGAACAGCCCGCACAGCTCCGCCTGGTGCTCCGCAGGCGTCATGGTGTCCTCCTCGCCGTGGAGGATCAGCACCGGAATGGAGGGGTCATACTCCTGGTAGATGGCTTCATTATTGCTGGCCATCAGGCCCATAAAGATGTTTTTCCAGGAATACCGGGGCAAAACCTGGGCTTCCTGCTTCATGTGGCCGATGAAGGCGGGGAACACGTCCCGAATGCCGTCCTCTCTGGGCTCGCAGGCGTACCACCTGTCCATGAAGGCATCCGCCGGATGCCCGTCCTCTGCCAGCGGTTCGATGCAGGCATGCCAGGCGCCGCTCAGGGTCCGGTTCTGCAGACCGCGTACCGGGATCGAGCTGACCAGCACCAGCCTGCTGACCCGCTCCGGGAACATCAGGCAGAAGGTCTGCGCGGTGAAGCTGCCCAGGGAGTGCCCCACCACGATGGCCTTGTGGATGCCCATGGCGTCAAAGAAGGCCTCCAGGTCCGTGGCGTAGGTGACCACGGTGTAGTAGCCCTTCGGCTTGTCTGTCTTGCCCATGCCCCGCAGATCCGGCAGGTAGACATGATAGCCCGCCCGGGCAAACCAGGGAGCGGCCAGGCTCCAGGAGCGGGAATTGTCGGTCATGCCGTGCTGCAGGATGACCGGCTCACCCTCTGGATCACCCATTTCAACGTAAGCCATGGTGATGCCGGTGGAAAGCTTCACATACTGCTTTGCATCCGCCCAGTCCTCCTGAGAAATCCTCATGGGGAGAGAGTCCTCTTTCATCATGCAGTTGCCTTTCTTGAAACAGAAGTGTTCGGCTTGACTTCAAGGGAAATTTTACATCGGTTTTCCCTGAGCGTCAAGGAAAAAGATTCGTGCTTGCAATCCGGAGAGAAATCCGGTATAATCCAGGCATGACCCCGTAGACGAACGGTTAAAGTCCTCGGTCTCTAAAACCGAAGTGCCGAAAGGTTGAGGGTTCGAGTCCCTCCGGGGTTGCTTCGGAAAACGCCTCCCATGCTGCCTGACATGGGAGGCGTTTTATCTTACAAACAAGCATCCGAAGGAGTCCAGAGGGCGATCGGAAAGCCCTCTGGTCGCCTCCACAGAGGCGAAATCCTCTCACTTCAGCACCTGCCGGATGGTATCCAGCAACACCGGAATGTTGATGGGCTTGGCGATATGCCCGTTCATCCCGGCTTCCAGGGCCTTCTGCTTGTCTTCCTCGAAGGCGTTGGCGGTCATGGCCAGGATGGGGATGCTCCGGACACCCGCATCGGGCAGGGCCCGGATCCGGCGGGTGGCCTCGTAGCCGTTCATCAGCGGCATCTGGATGTCCATCAGCACCAGGTCATACTGCCCGGCCTTTGCGGAGCTCAGCTTCTCCACAGCCTCCGTGCCGTCTCCGGCGGTATCCACAGTGAAGCCTTCTTCCTCCAGGATGTCCACGGCGATCTCCCGGTTCAGCTCGTTGTCCTCCACCAGGAGCAGCTTTCTGCCGGTGAATTCATCGGCAGCCTGCGCCGCGGGAGCGGGCTGGGCCTGGGGCTGCAGCGTGCAGGTCTTCAGCCGCAGCTTCACGGTGAATTCGCTGCCCTCACCCTGTACGCTGGTGACGGAGATGCTGCCGCCCATCAGGTTCACGATGTTCTTCGTGATGGCCATGCCCAGGCCGGTGCCCTGAATGCCGCTGACGGTGGAGCTTTGCTCCCGTGTGAAGGAATCAAACACATAGGGCAGGAAATCCGGGGAAATGCCGATACCCGTGTCCCTCACCTGCAGGCAGCAGTCCACGTAGCCCTCCGGCGCGCCTTCCTCCTCGGTGATGATCACGGTGATGGTGCCGCCGGAGGGAGTGAACTTCATGGCGTTGCTCAGCAGGTTCAGCATTACCTGGCTGAGGCGCAGTCTGTCGCAGATCACGCCGGTGTGGGTCAGGCCGGAAGCATCCACCACCAGGTTCAGGTGCTTTTCGTCGATGGTGGGCCAGATGATGGTGCGCAGCTCATCGATCAGGTCGTTGATGCTGACCTCGCCCTCCTGCAGGGTGATGCGGCCGCTTTCGATGCGGCTCATGTCCAGCACGTCGTTGATCAGGGACAGCAGCTGGTTGCCGGAGATCTCGATCTTCCCCAGGTCCTCCAGGGCCTGCCCGCGGTCATCGATGTGCTTTCTGGCCAGAGCGGTGAAGCCGATGATGGCGTTCATGGGGGTGCGCATGTCGTGGGACATGTTGTTCAGGAAGGTGGTCTTGGCCCGGCTGGCGTGCTGGGCGTTGGCGAGGGCCACCTGCAGCTCTTCGCTCTGCCGGGTGATGGTGGCCACCTGCTGCTCCATCACCGCGTGGGTCGCCCGGTCCCTCCGTTGGGTGGCGATGAAATAAAGCAGGTTCACCGCCAGGATAAGGCCCAGAGCGATCAGGATGTACCAGGCCAGCTGGGTCTGGGGCTGGTTCTGCATGACGGAGCTTACCGGCATGGCCACCACCACCATCCAGCCGCTGGCACTGTCCACACCGGCGTAGGCAAAGAGCATCCTCTCCGACCGGGCGTTGTTGGCGAAGAAGCTGCCGGAGCCCTGCTCATTCATGGTCAGGCGCAGCTGGTCGGTATCAATGGTTCCTTTGTTGTAGGAATAAATGAACTCGAAGAAGTTGTTGTTCTTCATGACGGAGGGCTGGATGATGAAGGCACCGGAGGGCTCCATCAGGGCCACGGAGGCATCCTGATAGTCGGTCACGAAGGTCCATTTGCTCTTCAGGTGGGTCATGGGCACCACCCGGAGAAGGATGGCGTCCCTGGGAGCGCCGTTGTCCAGCAGGGTGACCTGGGAAGCGAAGGAAATGACCCGGGAGCCGTCCATGGGGTTGGTGTAGGAGATGGTGATGTGCACAGGCTCCTTGGTGAAGTCCAGCCCCGTCAGGGCCTCCAGGTTGGAATAGGTGTATTCGGAGGCGGCGGAGTTCACGTTGTTCTGGTAGACAACCTCGTAATGGTCTTCCTGACCGGCCATGGATACGGTGGACAGGCCCTGATAGGTATCCGCCCACACCAGATGGGCGCTGATTCTGTCATCCCCGCAGGAGGCGCGCACGAAAGCGATTGCCTCCTCCATGTTCATGTCGGAGGCGTTGATGTAGGCGGCCCAGCTGTCGCACACGTTCTGCTCGCCCAGCATGTAGGTGAAGGCGACCTCCTGCATGCCCTGGGTGCTGCTTTCGATGGCGTTGACCGACGCTTCCTCGTATCGGGAAACGGTGTTCCGGCTATAGACCAACACAGTGGCTGCGATCAACAGAATCGCGATCAGGTTGACCCATACGATGTGCCGTGATTTCATGGCGATTTGCTCCTCAGACTTGGATAGGGAACGGGGGAAAGGGTCAGTTGGCCATCTTTTCGGCGAAGTAATCCACCATGGCCTGGGCACTTCCATCAGGCAGCAGCTCCATGGACGCGTTCAGGCTGGACAGGGCAGAGATGCCGCAGGGAACATCCACAGAGTACAGCCTCCGGTCTTCGGCCAGACTCTCCACCTGGACGAAACGGCTGTCTCCGGTGGCGGCCTTGAGGACGGAGGGCATGCCCTTCACGGTGGGCAGGGCCTTCAGCTCCGGCTCGGTGGCCATGAAGCGGATGAATTCAGAGGCGTAGTCCAGGTGCTCAGACTTGTTGTAGACGCCGAAGAACATGTTGGCCCGCAGCACGGCAGGCTCATTTTCCGCCGTGACGGAAGGAATAAAGTAGGTGTAATCAAAGGGGGCCGCGGTGAAGGCCTCGGACTTGGCTTCCCGCTTCTTGCAGCCGCTGATGGTGTCGGAGGTGCTCACCAGGAAAGGAACATCTCCCTCGAAGAAGCGCAGGATGGCGGAGCCGTAGGTATCCTTCAGGGTGTCCGCTTCGGGGTTGAAGTAGCCCTTTTCATCGAAGAGCTGATAGGCGTCGACGGCGGCCTGGGCAATGGAGGGATCCAGCACACCCTGCTGCATGTCGGCGCACAGGGCATCCCGGTTCTCCGCCGTCATCAGCTGCTGAAGCGCCGCGCTTTCAAACAGCCGGGTACGCAGGGTGAGACCGCCATAGATGGGGGTGATGCCCTGGCTGAGCAGGGTGTCGCAGGCATTGATCAGCTCTTCGTAGGTGGTGGGCACGGACAGACCGTACTTTTCCAGCAGGGTCTTGTTGGCGATCAGCCCGTAGGTCTGGTAGAAGACGGGCAGCAGCACCTGGGCGCCGTCCAGCTGACCGCCCTCAAGGGCTTTCTCGTTGATGGCGGAAAGATCGATGCCGTCGATGGTGTTCAGGTCCAGGGTATATTCCGGAATGGCCCCGGCCAGGACGCGGGCATAGTTCATGGTGTTCACGAAGAACAGGTCCAGGCTCTCGCCGCTGGCGCAGCGGATGGGGAAGCCGGTGTTGAAGTCCGTCAGCTGCTCATAGGTGATGGTCACGTTGGGGTAGTACTGCTGGAAGTCCTGGATGACCTGCTCCAGCGCCTCGAAATTGCCGTAGTCGCCCACCACGTTCAGGCTGATCTCGGCCTGTGTGTCCAGCTTGGGAGTGAAGGCCTTGCTTTCCTCCGTGGCCTGGGTGGCGGTGGTCTGGGTATTGCCTGCGCAGCCGGTCAGGGTCAGGAGCATTGCGGCGGTGAGCAGGATGGCAATCAGCTTTTTCATGGGGAGTACCTCCGTTCGGTTGATTTCGCTGCCTGGGTTATACGGCCTTTTCCGCGGGCCCTTCCTTGTCCTCGGCATATTCCCCGGCGATGCGGAAGAGCTTCTGCTTTGCCCCGGCAAAGGCGTTCAGGATGGTCTCGGAGAAGTTGCCGCATTCTCCGTTCATGATCATGTCAAAGGCGGTTTCGATGGGGAAGGCGTCCTTATATACCCGCTTGCTGACCAGGGCGTCGAAGCAGTCCGCCACCCCGGTGGCCTGGGCGTAAATGGGGATCTCGTCTCCCTTCAGCCCGTCGGGATAGCCCCTGCCGTCGTCCCGTTCGTGGTGCCAGCGGATGATGTCGTGGCAGTAGCGGTAAAAGTCGCTGTCCTCCAGCTTGAACTTCTCCAGCATTTCGCAGCCATACACCGTGTGATTCTTCATCTCGGCGAATTCTTCCGGGGTCAGCTTTCTGGGGGCGTTCAGGATGGCATCCGGGATGGCAATCTTTCCCAGGTCGTGGAGGGCGGCGGCCTGAGACATCTCGCTGATCTGGCTCTCGGTCAGGCCGTATTCCGGACAGGTGCGCCGCACCTGCTCCAGCATTACCTCGGCGTAACGGGAAACCCGCTGGACATGCCGGCCGGATTCCACGCTGCGGAATTCCACCACGGAGCCCAGCGCCATGATCAGGAAGTTGTTGTTCCGGATGATCCGCTGCTGGGACTCCAGAAGCTCCTTGTTCTTCTTTTCCAGCTCCCTGGCCATGTTGTTCCGCTGGCGGTACAGCTCAATGGCGTTTTCCGCCCGGCGCAGGGTGGTGACGGGCGGGAAGGGCTTGCGGATGACCTCGGCCACGCCGTACTCGTAGGCCTGACGCTCGGCCTTGGGGGTCATGCCGCCGGTAATCATGATGACCGGGATGGTTTTCATCAGCCCCCGGTCTGCCATGTATTCCAGCACCTGCAGGCCGTTTCTGCCGGGCATCAGCAGGTCCAGCAGCAGGAGGCAGGCATCGGGGTTGGCCTCCAGCAGGGCAATGGTTTCATCGCCGTTGGCGGCTTCAAGCAGCTCGTACCGGTCCTCGAAAATGTCCTTCAGCAGCTCCCGGTTGATTTTCACATCATCCGCAATGATGATTTTGTCCTTGGCGGGAAGCATGGTGATTCCTCCTTGGTGTCGCTGGGGCGTTACTGACCATCGCTCAGCAGCTGCCGGATGGCCTCGGTGGTCTCCCGGTAGCAGGCGGCCACCTCCGGGAAGGCTTCCCGGGCGTGGGGCAGGTCCCGGCCGTACCGCAGGTCCTCGGTCAGGGCGCTGGAAAGCTGCTGCAGCCGGGTCAGGGACAGGTTGGCGGTCACGCCCTTCAGGGTGTGGGCGGCGGTGAAGGCCGCTTCCATGTCGTCAGCTCCCATGGCCTGCTCCAGGGCGGCGAAGGTCTCGTCCTTCAGAAACATGCCCAGGTACTTCCGTACCCGCTCTTCCTTGCGCATCAGGGCCATGGCGTCCTCGTAGCCGCCGCCGATCCGATCGTAAAATTCCTGAATGGTCATCGTCTTTCTTTACCTCCTGCCGCTTTTCAGCCGGCTCATGATGCCGAACAGCTTTTCCAGCTGCAGCGGCTTTTCTGTGAATGCGTCCATGCCTGCCTCGGCGGCCTTTCTCCGGTCCTCCGGGGCGGTGGCGGCGGTCATGGCAATGATGGGGACCTCCGCCCTGGCCTTTTCCGGCAGCGCCCGGATCACCCGGGCAGCCTCGAAGCCATTCATTTCCGGCATCATCAGGTCCATCAGCACGTAGTCGAAGTGTCCGGCCTCTTCGGTCATCATCCGCATCACCGCCTGGGTGCCTGTGCCGGCGGTCTCCACCAGCATGCCGCTGTCCTCCAGCAGCTATTGCACAATGCCCCGGTTCAGCTCGTTGTCGTCCGCCAGCAGCACCCGCTTTCCGGCAAAGCCCTCCGCCGCGGGAGGCTCCGGCTCGGCGGTGCCCATTTCCCGGTTGAAGGGATCGTCCGCCACCAGCGCCTCCAGCTCCCGCAGGGCCGGCCG
>R11__coassemble_855_pt1 | contig 18546 bp, 17 predicted proteins | sample R11__metabat2_high_PE_049 | metagenome-assembled genome bin R11
GACACCCCTGTGCCCCCGGAGGAGCAGACCTACACCCTGACGGAGATCAAGGACGCGAAGTCCGTGGTGAATGCCGCCGGCGAGCCCCTGACCCTGCAGCGGAAGGAGGACGGCGTGACCATCTCCGCCATGCCCCGGATCTACCGCTGTGAGGACGGCTCCGTGTTCATCTCCCTGCAGGATCTGTTCACCGCCCAGGAGGGCTGGAGCTGTGAGGAAAGCGGCGATACCCTGACCCTCAGCTGTCAGGGCCGCGCCACGGTGATCTCCCGCCAGGCGGACGGCAGCTTCACCGCCCAGGTGAACGGAGACGACATCGCCCTGGAGCCGGGTGAGCTGCAGGAGATCGACGGCACCCTGGCCTGCCGCAGCTCCTTCCTGGACATCGCCCTGTCCGGTGAAACGGAATGGGACGAGGAAGAGAAGACCCTGATGATCCGGGTGCAGGACTATTCCGCGGACGGAGAACTGGGATAACCCCGAAGAGCAGTCCCCTTCGATTGACCACAATACCATTTCAAGAAAACGGAGGAAAAAAGCAATGGAAATCACCACCGAAACCACCATGGGCGAGCTGCTTCGCTATGACATGGGCATCGCCCAGATCCTGATGAACGCCGGCATGCACTGCGTGGGCTGCCCTGCCCACCAGATGGAGAGCCTGGCGGACGGCTGCGCCATCCACGGCATCGATGCCGAGGCTCTGGTGGAGGAGATCAAGGCCTACCTGGCCGGACGGATGTAATTCCGCCCTTCGGGAGAATCGGAAGCGGTTCTCCCCTTTCTTTTTTGGATCTTTTTCGGATTTTGGATTTGGAGGAAACAGCAATGGCAAAGGCAATCCTGATCCCCGGCAAGGAAAAGCGGGTGTACAGCGGTCACCCCTGGGTGTTCCGCAGCGACATCAGCCGGGTGGAGGGTGATTTTACCCCCGGTGACATGGTGGATGTGTATTCCAGCCGGGACAAATTTCTGGCAAAGGCCTTCTACAATCCCCAAAGCCAGATCGCGCTGCGGATCATGACCCTGAAGGATGAGCCGGTGGATGAAGCCTTTATCCGCCGCCGGGTGCATGCGGCCATCGAGTACCGCCGCACCTTTGCGGACCTGCACTCCTGCCGCCTGATCTTCGCCGAAAGCGACCGGCTGCCTGCCCTGATCGTGGACAGCTTCGGGGATGTGCTGGTGCTGCAGTGCCTGGCCCTGGGCATGGAGCGCTTCAAGCAGATCGTGGCGGACGCCCTAATGGAGGAGCTGCACCCCGCCGGCATCTACGAGCGGAACGACGTGCCTGTCCGCCGCCTGGAGGGTTTGGAGCAGACCACCGGCGTGCTCCGGGGCACCGTGCCGGACCGGGTGGAAATGCAGGAGAACGGCGTGCGCTTCCTGGTGGATGTGAAGGAGGGCCAGAAGACCGGCTTCTTCCTGGACCAGAAGGAAAACCGGGCGGCCATCGCTCCCTTTGTGAAGGATCAGCGGGTGCTGGACTGCTTTACCCACACCGGCAGCTTTGCCCTCCACGCCGGGCACTACGGCGCCAGGGAGGTCATCGGTGTGGACATCTCCGCCTATGCCTGCCAGTTTGCCACGGAGAATGCCCGGCTGAACGGCCTGGAGGACCGGGTCCGCTTCGTGGAGGCCAATGCCTTTGACCTGCTGGCAGAGCAGAGCCGGGCCGGTGTGAAGTACGATGTGGTGATCCTGGATCCCCCTGCCTTTACCAAGACAAGGGGCGCCATCGAAAGCGCCACCCGGGGCTACAAGGAGATCAACCTGCGGGCCATGAAGATGGTGCGACCGGGCGGATACCTGATCACCTGCTCCTGCAGCCAGCACATCCTGCCGGACGCCTTCATGAACATCGTCCGGGACGCCGCTCACGATGCCCGGGTGCAGCTGAGGCAAATCGAGTACCGCACCCAGGGCCGGGACCACCCCATCCTGCCCGCCTCTCCGGAGACCCAGTACCTGAAGTGCGGCATTTTCCAGATTTTCGACTGATTCAGGCAATCAAAACCCCCGGCTTCCGCAAAGGGAAATGACCGGGGGTCTGTTTGTAATCATACGCAAACATCGTGAATCCATATCAGGCAAGCTGATATTCCTTCATCAGCAGATTTCGGTATTCTTCGTCGGTGCTGGCTCGAACGATAGCATCGATTCTTCCGTCTTTCACCAAAAGAGCAGCGAGCCTTGCCATGATCCCTGTACCTTCAGCTTTGCCTTCTGTTCTGCCTTCTGCTCTGCCTTCATCAAATTTTTCCTTGCCATAGGCTTTCTGAATGCTTTCTTCGTCGAACAGTGCCATCATAATGCTCGTTACCTCCCGTTCGTGTTCTTCAAGGTATCCCTTCAGGACATCCTCGTCCTTGCAGATTCTGATCGTTTCCCGGATCGCCTGGTCTGTCAGCCCGTATTCCCGGGTCTGCATGTTGAACACCCTGCAGAAACGCACGTACTGTCCAACAACGTCTGTTGTACTTTCACCATACAACATTTTCACTGTTATTTCAACAGCCGTTTTTTTGCCGCCGAAAAATTCGTCCGATAAGGTTAATTCCTTCGGCCTGTCCTGCTTATCCCCTGTGTAAATCACGTACAGCTCCGGCTATGGCAAACTGACCTTTTTGCTGCTGTAGAGGTTAACGCCCTCCTGCTCAAAGCGCTCCTGATAGCTTTCTGCCAGGTACAGGAACGCACGCACAATGATGTTCGCAGACCAGGTGCTCTGTGCTTCTACCAGGATCATCAGCCTGTCGCCCACAGTGAAGCCCAGATCGTTGTACATCTGATCCGTCAGGACATTCTCGATGGTGATGTTGCAGAGCATGTCCTCGGTGACCTGTATGTCCTCCGGGTGCAGCACCTTGTACAGCTCGAGCAGATTCTCCGTACGACCGAAGAAATCCCGGAACACCGAGTCCTTCGTGTTGCGCTTCGCCGTAACAGCCATCGGCAATCACCTCCATTGAGCTGATACCATTCTAGCACATTTCCGGCGATTATTCAACCATGCCGGATTTCACTTGATTGACCGGTCAGACAGCAAAAGGCACAGACTCAAAACGAATCTGTGCCTTTTCTGTATCATGAGGATTACAGGATGTACTTATGCATATCCATGGCCTTGTTTTCGCCGCCCAGGTGCTCCCGGACGTAGTCTCCGTTGATCGTCATGGAATAGGGCTCCATGCTGTCGTCGCCGCCGGCGTTGAAGGAGATGTCCTCCAGCAGCTGCTCGAACACGGCGTGCAGGCGGCGGGCTCCGATATCCTCATGGGTCTCGTTGGCGTTATAAGCCGCCTCAGCGATGGCCTCGATGGCGCTGGTGTCGAAGTCCAGCAGCACCTTGTCCACCTCCAGCAGGGCCTTGTACTGCCGGGTCAGGGCGTTTTCCGGCTGGGTCAGGATCTTGCAGAAGTCCTCCCGGCTCAGGCTCTTCAGCTGCACATGCACCGGGAAGCGGCCCTGCAGCTCCGGGATCAGGTCGCTGACCTTGCTGACGGAGAAGGCACCGGCGGCAATGAACAGCATGTAATCCGTCTTCACCGGGCCATACTTGGTGGATACGGTGCAGCCCTCCACAATGGGCAGGATATCCCGCTGCACACCCTCCCGGCTGACGTCCGGGCCGCCATGGGAGCCCTTTCCGGCGATCTTGTCGATCTCGTCAATGAACACGATGCCCGCCTCTTCGCTGCGGCGGATGGCTTCCTCGGTGACGGCGTCCATGTCGATGAGCTTGTCCGCCTCTTCCTGCTGCAGCAGCTTCCGGGCTTCCTTCACCTTCACCCGGCGGAGCTTGGTCTGCTTCGGCATCATGCCGCCCATCATGTCTCCCAGGCTGATGGCGCTGCCGCCCAGCTCCAGGGTGGGTGCGGCCTGCTCCACCTCGATCTCGATCTCCCGCTCCTCCAGCTCTCCCCGCTTCAGCTGCTGCCGGACATCCTCCCGGCGGCCGGACAGGCGCTGCGCTTCTTCGGGAGCAGGCTCAGCCTCCTTCTTCTTTCCCAGAAGATAATCCAGGGGATTGGAGGCGGGCTGCTTGGGAGGATCCACCAGCAGGCTCACCAACCGGTCCTCGGCCAGCACCTGTGCGCGGATCTCCACCTTCTTTTCATATTCCGCCTTCACCATGCGGATGGCGTTCTCCACCAGGTCCCGGACGATGCTTTCCACATCCCGGCCCACATAGCCCACCTCGGTGAACTTGGTGGCCTCCACCTTCACGAAGGGAGCACTGACCAGCTTGGCCAGGCGGCGGGCGATCTCGGTCTTGCCCACGCCGGTAGGACCGATCATCAGGATGTTTTTCGGGCTGATCTCCTCCCGCATGCTTTCTTCCACCCGGGAGCGGCGATAGCGGTTCCGGAGAGCGATGGCCACGGAGCGCTTGGCTTCATCCTGGCCCACGATGTACCGGTCCAGCTCCCGGACGATCTGCCGGGGTGTCAATTCAGGCATATTTCTTCCTCCCCTGTCAGACATCTTCCACGATGATGTTGTCGTTGGTATACACGCAGATGGAGGCGGCAATGTGCAGCGCCTTCTCCGCGATCTCATGGGCGCTCAGGTCCGTGTTCTCCATCAGGGCCCGGGCAGCCGCCAGGGCATAATTTCCGCCGGAGCCGATGGCCACCACGCCCTCATCCGGGTCGATGACCTCTCCATTGCCGGAAAGCACCAGCAGGCTGTCCTTGTTGGCGGCGATCATCATGGAATCCAGCTGCCGCATTCCCTGATCCCCGCGCCACAGCTGAGCCAGGGCCACCGCTGCCCGCTCCAGGTTACCGCCGCACTGGGTCAGCTTCTCCTCAAACCGGTCGGACAGGGCAAAGGCGTCGGACACGCTGCCGGCAAAGCCGATGACCACCTCGCCGCCGTAAATCCGGCGGACCTTCCGGGCGGTTCCCTTGAAAATCACGCTTTCTCCCATGGTGACCTGCCCGTCACCGGCCACGGCGATTTTCCCGTTCCGGCGGACGGCGCAAATGGTCGTTCCTCTGAATTGAACGCTCATGCTCGTTAAGCCTCCGTTTGTGGATTCAGGAGGAGCATAAGCCCCTCCTGTGAATTCAGTATGAAGCCCCGTATTCCCTTTCCGCCCAGTCCTTCATGAATTCCAGGGATCTGGTGGAGACGGCCTCATACCGCTGCTGCTTGTTTCTGATTTTCTTGTGCTGCTTGTCCACCGGCAGGGAATCGATCAGGCCGAAGGAGCAGTTCATGGGCTGGAAATCCCGATTCTGCCGGGAAACATAGGCGCCCATGGCTCCCATGGCAGTGAAGGTGGGCAGGTCGACGTCCGCCTTCTCCAGCAGCCGGTGTCCCAGGGACAGGCCGGCCACCAGGCCGCTGGCGGCGCTCTCCACGTAGCCCTCCACGCCGGTCATCTGCCCGGCAAAGTAGGTCAGGGGCCGCTCCACCATGGCAAAGCGGCTATCCAGGAAGCCGGGAGACTGGAGGAAGGTGTTCCGGTGCATCACCCCGTACCGGGCGAAGGCGGCGTTCTCCAGCCCGGGGATCAGGCCGAAGACCCGTTTCTGCTCCGGGAACTTCAGCCGGGTCTGGAAGCCCACCAGGTTAAACAGGGTGCCCTCGGCATTGTCCTGCCGCAGCTGCACCACGGCGAAGGCTTCCTTGCCCGTGTGGGGATCCGTCAGCCCCACCGGCTTCATGGGGCCGAAGGCGGGCACCATGCGGCCCCGGCGGGCCATGCTTTCAATGGGCATGCAGCCCTCAAACACCTTTTTCTCCTCGAAGCCGTGGATCTCGGCGGTCTCGGCGGACAGCAGGGCGTCGATGAAGGCATTGTATTCCGCCTCATTCATGGGGCAGTTCAGGTAATCGTCGCCCCGGTCGTACCGGGACTGGCGGAAGATCCGGTCCATGTTCAGGCTTTCCCCGGTGACGATGGGGGCGGCCGCGTCGTAGAAATTCAGGGTGGAAAGGCCGGGCAGGGCCGCAATGGCCTCCGCCATTTTGTCGGAGGTCAGGGGGCCGGTGGCGATGACGCAGGGCTCCCCGGGGATCTCCGTCAGCTCCCGGGACTCCACCCGGATCAGCGGGTGATTCGTGATCTTCTCGGTGATGTAGCCGGAGAAGGTTTCCCGATCCACCGCCAGGGCGCCCCCGGCAGGGACCCGGGCCCGGTCAGCCGCCTCCATCACCAGGGAATGGCAATGCCGCATTTCCTCCTTCAGCAGGCCCACCGCGTTGGACAGCCGGTCGCTGCGCAGGGAGTTGGAGCACACCAGCTCCGCCATCAGGGGGCTGTGGTGGGCCGGAGACATTTTTTCCGGCTTCTGCTCCAGCAGCGTCACGGCAATCCCCTGCCGCGCCAGCTGCCAGGCAGCCTCCGTTCCGGCCAGACCGGCGCCTGCCACCAGGGCATGGAGCTCACTCATGGTCATTCTCCTCCGCCTGAGGCACCTCGACCCGGCAGCGGCAGGTCTCATTGGCGCACAGGTGCCAGAGCTCGCCCTTCCGTCCCCGCTTCTCCACCATGTAGCTGCCGCACTGGGGGCACTTTTCCTTCACAGGCATCTCCCAGGAGACAAAGTCGCACTCTGGATACTTCTCGCAGCCGTAGAAGCGCCGGTTCTTCCGGCTGATCTTTTCCTGCAGCCGGGCGCCGCACTTGGGGCAGGGCGCGTCCAGATAGTGGATGATGGGCAGGGTATTCCGGCAGGCCGGGAAATTGGGACAGGCCAGGAACTTGCCATAGCGGCCCATCTTGTAGACCATCATGGCTCCGCAGTTTTCGCAGGGGATGTCGCTGGGCTCGTCCTTGATCTCGATCTTTTCGATGCTGTTTTCCGCCACCTCCAGGTGGTCCCGGAAGGAGGGATAGAAGTCCCGCAGGATCTGCTTCCAGTCCCGGCCGCCTTCCTCTACCTGATCCAGGGATTCCTCCATGCCGGCGGTGAATTCCGTATCCACAATGTCGGCGAAATATTCCTCCATCAGGCTGGTGACCATTTCTCCCAGCTCCGTGGGATACAGCCGCTTCTTTTCCCGGCTGACATAGCCCCGGGCGATGATGGTGGTGATGGTGGGGGCATAGGGGGAGGGGCGGCCGATGCCCTTGTCCTCCATGGCCCGCACCAGGGACGCCTCGGTATACCGGGTGGGCGGCTGGGTGAAGTGCTGCTGGCTGTCCACCTTTTCGATGGTTACCCCGGCCTTCTCCTGCAGGGGCGGCAGCGCGGTCTCGGCGCTTTCCTCCTTCTCGTCGGTGCCCTCCTCATACAGGGCGGTGAAGCCGGAGAAATCCTTGTGCTCACCGTAGAAGCGCAGCCCGGCGTCCTTGCTGGTGATCTCCGCCGTCATGGTGACATAGTGGGCAGGCATCATCTGGCTGGCCACAAAGCGGTTGTAGATCAGCCGGTACAGGTTGTACTGCTCCTTGCTCAGGCTTTCCTTCACGCTCTCCGGGGTGCGGCTCACCTCGGTGGGGCGGATGGCCTCGTGGGCGTCCTGGGCGTTCTTGCGGCCCTTGTATTCATTGGGCTTTTCCGGCAGATAGTCCGCCCCGAACTGCCGGGGAATGAACTCCCGCACAGCAGCCAGTGCCTCATCGGAGATGCGCACGCTGTCGGTACGGATGTAGGTCACCAGACCCACACCGCCCTCGCCCTCCAGCTCCACGCCCTCGTAGAGCTGCTGCACCACCTGCATGGTGCGGGCAGTGGTGAAGTTCAGCTTCCGGCCCGCCTCCTGCTGCAGGCTGGAGGTGGTGAAGGGCGGAGCGGGCTGCTTCCGTTTCTCGCCCATTTTCAGGGAGGTGACGGTGAATTCGCCGCTGCGGATCGCCTCCTCCGCCGCCTTTGCCTCCTCGGCGCAGGTGATGGCGGCCTTTTCTCCCTTCAGGGTGGTCAGCCGGGCCGGGAAGGTGAGCTTCTTGCCCCGGGCGCCGGCGGACAGACAGGTGGCGGTCACATCCCAGTATTCCTCTGGAATGAAGGCGTCGATCTCCTTCTCCCGGTCCACCACCATGCGGGTGGCCACACTCTGCACCCGTCCGGCGGAGAGGCCCCGCTTGATCTTGGTCCACAGCAGCGGGCTGATGCGGTAGCCCACCAGCCGGTCCAGCACACGCCGGGCCTGCTGGGAATCCACCAGCTCCATGTTGATGGGCCGGGGATGGGAAATGGCTTCCTTCACTGCCTTCTTGGTCACCTCGTGGAATTCCACCCGGCAGTCAGAGGCGGGATCGATGCCCAGGATGTAGGCCAGGTGCCAGGAAATGGCTTCTCCTTCCCGGTCAGGGTCGGTTGCGAGATAAACACGGGAAGCGTTTTTGGCTTCCTTGCGGATGGCTGCCAGGATTTCGCCCCGGCCCCGGATGGTGATGTACCGGGGCTCAAAGTCATTATCCACGTCCACGCCGATCTGGGACTTGGGCAGATCCCGCACATGGCCCTGGGAGGCCAGCACCTTATAGCCCCGGCCCAGGAAGCGGGTAATGGTCTTTGCCTTGGCCGGAGATTCCACAATAATCAGCTTTTGCTTGGCTGCAGGCATCGTTCAATAACCTCCGTTAATTTTCCACATGGATTTATGCTTTCGCAAACATCTTTCCGGGCATGGATTTGATCAGCCCGGAGAGCTGCAGCATGGTCAGGTGAATGGACAGGGCGGCGGGATCCAGCCCCGTCTGCTGGGCCAGCTGGTCGTAGCTCAGCTCCTCGGACAGCGCCAGGGCCTTCATGATGCGCCGCTGCTCCTCGCTCATGGGCGGAAGCTGCTCCTTCGCCTTCTTCCGTTTTTCCGGAGAGGGCCCGGCTTCGTCCGCCCAGCCCAGGTCCTTCAGGATGTCCGCCGATTCGGTGAAGAACAGCGCGCCCTCCCGCAGCAGCTGGTGGGCGCCCTCGCCCCACTCGGTGCCGATGCGTCCCGGCCAGGCGTACACATCCCGCCCCTGCTCCAGGGCGTGGTTCACTGTGCGCATGGTACCGGACTGTACCCGGCATTCCATCATCACCACCGCCCGGCTCAGCCCGGACATGATCCGGTTCCGCACGGGAAAGTTGTAGCCCAGGGCCGGGGTTCCCGGGGCATATTCGCTCAGCAGCACGCCGCCGCCGTCCAGCAGCTCCCGGCGCAGGGCCTCATTTCCCACGGGATAGGCCACATCCAGCCCGCAGGCCATGACCGCCGCCGTGGGGCTTCCCCCGGAGAGGCAGCCGCGATGGGCCGCACTGTCAATGCCGTAGGCCAGGCCGCTGACCACGGTGGCACCGTGGGCGGAGAAGTCCCGGGCAAAGCGCTCGGTGGCCTCCAGGGCCTGCATGGAGGCGCTGCGGGAGCCCACCATGGTGATGCACCGGCTCATGAGGCAGTCCGGCTCGCCGATGTAATACAGCAACAGGGGTTGGTCCTCCAGGCTGCGCAGGGCGTCCGGATACTTTTCGTCCGCGGGGCACAGGATGCCCATGTCCTTCTTCTGCATAGCCACCAGCACCTGGTGCATCTCCTGCCGCTGGCTGTATTTCCGCATGCGGCTCAGGGCAGTGGGCGGGATCCGGTATTCCTCCGCCATTTCCTCGCCTTCCGCCAAAAAATCCTCATACACCGCCTCGGCGAACATTTCATGCTCCTCCAGCAGGCGGCTGAGGCAGCGGTAGGAAAGCCCGGCACGGGAAAGCCAGGCCCGACAGCCGTCCTCCCGGGTATATCGCACAGGGCCCGCCTCCCTTCCGGATGGTTTTTGCAAAGTTTCTTAAGGAAAACACAATTCTTCTTCCGGCGAAACGACAGAAAGACTATCACAGCTTTCCCGGTTTGTCAAGAATCAGTCTCTTCCATTATATCCACCAGCACGGTGTTCATCAGGTCCATGCCCTGCCTGGTCAGATGCCAGTATCCTTCCCGGTGCTCTAGCAATCCCCGGGCTGTCTGCCTCTCCAGGGCCGGGCCGCACCAGCTCTCCAGGGAGATCCCGTGGAGGGACAAAAAATCCGCCTCCCTGACGCCCCGGGTCAGCCGCAGACCCAGCATCACCGTTTCGAACCGTGCTTCCTCCCGGGTGATTTTTGGGATTTCGCCCCTTTCCCCGGCCAGGTAGTCCTCCAAAGAAGCGGGATTGGCGGGACGCAGGCAGAAAAACTCTCCGGTGGGATCCGGCAGCATGGAGGCCGCCGAGGAGCCCACCCCCAGGTAGAAGGCCCCGGTCCAGTAGCCCAGGTTGTGCCGGCATTCCTTTCCGGGCAGGGCAAAGTTGGAGATCTCATACTGCTGCAGGCCCTGCTTTGCCAGGAGGGACAGGGCTTCGTCGTACATGGCCCGCTCCTCCTCCTCCGGGGGCAGGGTCAGGCGGCCCTCCTCCAGGTCCTTCAGCAGGGGCGTGCCTTCCTCGGGGATCAGCCCGTAGCAGCTCAGGTGGCAGGGCGCGAGGGACAGGGCGGCCTCCAGGCTTTCCCGCCAGTCAGCCCGGGTTTGTCCCGGCAGACCGAACATCAGGTCCAGGTTCAGGTCGGCAATGCCGCTCTCCCGGGCCAGGGCAACGCTTTCCGCCACCTGCTCCTGCCGGTGGATCCGCCCCAGCATGGCGGTGAGCCGGTCCTGGGCGGCCTGCATTCCCAGAGAAAGCCGGTTGATCCCCTGCCCGACTCCGCATTGAAGCCACTCCCGGGTCAGGGTGCCGGGGTTGGCCTCGCTGGTGATTTCCGCATCCGCCGCCAGGGGAAAGCTCTCCCGCACGGCAGAGAAAACTGCCTCCAGCAGCTCCGGAGGCAGAAGGGAGGGCGTGCCGCCGCCCATAAAGACAGTTTCCAGCGTGGGATGCCCCAGCTCTTCCCCGCGGCTGCGGATTTCCTCCGTCAGCCGGCGCACATAGGCGGGCATCAGATGCTCGCAGCCGGCAAAGGAGGGAAAATCGCAGTAGCGGCATTTTTTCCGGCAGAAGGGAATGTGGATGTACAGCTCCATTCCCTCAGGCCTCCTCTCCGATGTAGGCCAGGACGGCTTCCTCCATGGCCAGGTTCAGCACCGGCACCTGCTCCCGCAGAGCGTAGCCCACGGTGGACATGGTGCCGCCCCGGGCGTGGCGCAGGTAGCACAGCACCAGGGAGGAGCGGTTCACCATGTACCGGTTCCGCACATGCATGCAGCCCTCGTAATAGGTGGGCGACAGCACGTTTACCTCGTCCGCCGCCTCCCGGAGCTCCTCCCAGACCTGCTGATCCTTCTCCCGCCAGGCATGGCTCTGGTCCCCGCAGGGCAGGGCCAGCACCAGGCGGGCGTCCGGATGCGCCTGACGCAGGGCCAGCACCCGCCGGGCCGCCAGGGTATCGAAGCCCAGAGCGCCGCCGCACACAAAGCACCGGTAGCCCTTCCCGTACAGGTGCTCCAGCACCCGGTCCAGCAGGGCGGAGAGCGGCTCCTTCCCTTCCTTGGAGAGGAAGCGGTGCCCGGTGAAGCACACGGTTTCCTCCCGATGGGTCAGGTCATAGACCGGCCGGTTCCCTTCCTGCAACAGCCACTTCCCCTGAATGGGGCGATAAGAACGGCTTTTCATCAGGAATCCATTTTCAGCACGGCCATGAAGGCCTCGCTGGGCACCTGCACCGTGCCGAACTGGCGCATGCGCTTCTTGCCTTCCTTCTGCTTCTCCAGCAGCTTCTTCTTCCGGGTCACGTCACCGCCGTAGCACTTGGCCAGCACGTCCTTCCGCAGGGCCCGCACGGTTTCCCGGGCAATCACCTTGCCGCCGATGGCCGCCTGGATGGGGATCTCGAACTGCTGCCGGGGGATCACGTCCTTCAGCTTCTCGCACAGCGCCCGGCCCCGACCGTAGGCCCGGTCCCGGTGCACGATCATGGAGAAGGCGTCGCACAGGTCGCCGTTGAGCAGGATGTCCAGCTTCACCAGCTCGCTTTCCCGGTAATCCTTCAGCTCGTAGTCGAAGGAGGCATAGCCCCGGCTGCGGCTCTTGATCTGGTCAAAGAAGTCGAAAATGATCTCGTTCAGAGGCATCTCATAGTTCAGCTTGATGCGGCTGCCCTCGTACTGCATGTCCAGGAAGGTGCCCCGCTTCTCCTGGCACAGGTCCATCAGGGTGCCCACGCTGTCCTGGGGCGTGTAGATCTCCGCGTGCACGAAGGGCTCCTCCATGTGCTCGATCTCGCCCACCGGAGGCAGCATGGTGGGGTTGTCCACCGTGACCATGGAGCCGTCCGTCTTGTACACATGATAGATGACCCCGGGGGTGGTGGTCACCAGGTTCAGGTCGAATTCCCGCTCCAGCCGCTGGGTGATCACGTCCATGTGGAGCAGCCCCAGGAAGCCGCAGCGGAAGCCGTAGCCCAGGGCCACGGAGGTCTCCGGCTCAAAGGTCAGGGAGGCGTCGTTCATCCGCAGCTTGTCCAGGGCGTCCTTCAGGGCGGGATAATCCGCGCCGTCCGCCGGGTAAATGCCGCAGTACACCATGGGGGTCACCTGCTTGTAGCCCGGCAGGGGCTCCCCAGCGGGAGCGGCGGCGTCGGTGATGGTATCGCCCACCCGGGTATCCCGCACATCCTTGATGGAGGCGGCCACGTAGCCCACGTCGCCGGGGCGCAGAGCCTCGCAGGGCTGGTAGCCGGGGTGGAAGGTGCCCACCTCCACCACGTCAAACTCGCCGCCGGTGGCCATCAGCCGCATACGCATGCCGGGGCGGATGGTGCCCTCCTTCACCCGCACAAAGCAGATGGCGCCCTTGTAGTTGTCGTAAAAGGCGTCGAAGATCAGGGCCTGCAGGGGCTTTTCTTCCTCACCGCCCGGGGCGGGAATGTGCTGCACGATGGCCTCCAGCACATCCTCCACATTCAGGCCGGTCTTGGCGGAAATGCAGGGGGCGTAGGAGGCATCCAGGCCGATGACATCCTCGATCTCCTTGCGCACCACCTCCGGCTGGGCAGAGGGCAGATCGATCTTGTTGATCACAGGGATGATTTCCAGGTCATGGTCCAGGGCCATATAGCAGTTGGCCAGGGTCTGGGCCTCGATGCCCTGGGTGGCATCCACCACCAGCAAAGCTCCCTCGCAGGCGGCCAGGGCCCGGCTCACCTCGTAGGTGAAGTCCACGTGGCCGGGGGTGTCGATCAGGTTCAGGGTGTAGGTCTCCCCATTCCCGGCCACATACTTCATGCGCACGGCCTTGCTTTTGATGGTGATGCCCCGCTCCCGCTCCAGCTCCATGCTGTCCAGGATCTGCTCCACCATCTCCCGCTGCTCGAACACGCCGGTCTTTTCCAGAATGCGGTCCGCCAGGGTGGATTTGCCGTGGTCGATATGGGCAATAATACAAAAATTCCGGATATGCTCCAGTCTGCTGTCTGCCATGCTTTCCTCCGATTCTCAGGCCTTGCCTTCCTGCCAGCGGCCAGAGACGAAATGCATCAGGGCCGCCCAGGTGAAAATGCTGTAGAACTGTCCATTTTTGTCCCGTCCCTCCCGCAGGTGGCGCAGGGCATCCTCCCGGGTCAGCAGCTCAAAGCCGTCGAACAGCTCGCTGCCCAGGGCACCGGCCTGGTTCAGCCCGTCCAGATTCTCCGGATGGAGCACCAGCTCCACCAGGCCGTTGGCCTCGTCCGTCATGCCGGGGGTGGAATACAGGAAGGGAGCGATGACCCGGGCGGTGTCCCGGGGGCCGAAGTCCAGGCCGGTCTCCTCCTTCAGCTCCCGCAGGGCCGTGCGGATGAGGGGTTCCGGCTGATCCCTATCCTCCGGGTCGATCAGGCCGGCGGGCACGCTGAGCAGGAAACGCCCCGCGGGATACCGGTATTCCCAGCTGAGGAGCAGCCTGGGCTCTTCCTCCTTCTGCTGAAGGATCACCACGCAGCTGACCGCGTCCGGCAGCATGACTGCCGCTTCCTCGTCGCTCTTCAGGGCCACCAGCTCCTGCGCCGGGTGCCGGGAGGCGTCATAATAATGCTTTCCCGGCGCATACCGCAGATCAAAGACCCGGACGAACCGCTTGTCGCAAACCGTCTCCACACATTCCGGCAAAATCACAGGCCGCTTTTCCATGCTCATGCCTCCGCAAAAAAATTCCGCTGAATAAGAAAGCGAATTTCCTATCTATTATAGCCGGTGGAACGGAAACATCAACAAACAAATCGTAACAATTTCATGACAAATTCGTCATCATACGGTAATGTCTCTATGCTATGATATCTGCCGTTGCGTTTCGGAGCAGGCGCCCTTTTCACCGGGGAGCGGTGGGCCCTTTCCGCCGAAGGCAGCTATATTTTGTGTAAAAATATCTTTTTGCCCACAATTTGTGGTATAGGCTGATTGACAAAGCCACAAGATGGGCTATAATGGGTCTTGCAGAAAAAAGGAGGAACGGCTTCCATGAAAGTGATCAAGCGCAATGGCTCTGAGGTTGATTTCGATATTGAAAAGATCGTTGTGGCCATCACGAAATCCGACCTGGCCGGCGTCCGCCGGGAAATGACCGACGGTCAGATCCGGGAGGCCGCGGAATATATCTCCTACAAGTGCAGCCGCATGAACCGGGCCGTGTCCGTGGAGGAGATCCAGGACATGGTGGAAAACCAGATCATGGCCAGCGGCGCCTTTGAAACGGCCAAAAACTATGTCCGCTACCGGTACCAGCGTTCCCTGGTGCGCAAGTCCAACACCACGGACGACCGCATCCTGTCCCTCATCGAGTGCAACAACGAGGAGGTCATGCAGGAGAACGCCAACAAGGATCCGGTGGTGAACTCCGTGCAGCGGGACTACATGGCCGGCGAGGTGAGCCGGGACATCACCGCCCGTCTGCTGCTGCCCAAGGAGGTGGTGGAGGCCGACAAGGAGGGCATCATCCACTTCCATGATTCCGATTATTTTGCCCAGCACATGCACAACTGCGACCTGGTGAACCTGGAGGACATGCTGCAGAACGGCACCGTGATCTCCGGCACCATGATCGAGAAGCCCCATTCCTTCTCCACCGCCTGCAACATCGCCACCCAGATCATCGCCCAGGTGGCCAGCAACCAGTACGGCGGCCAGTCCATTTCCCTGACCCACCTGGCTCCCTTTGTGGACATCTCCCGGAAAAAGATCCGGGCGGATGTGGAGAGCGAAATGAAGCTGCTGGGCATCGATCCCGGCGAAAGCATGATCGACACCATCACGGAGAAGCGGCTGCATGATGAGATCCAGCGGGGCGTGCAGACCATTCAGTACCAGGTGATCACCCTGATGACCACCAACGGCCAGGCGCCCTTCCTGACGGTGTTCATGTACCTGGGTGAGGCGAAGGATGAGCGCACCCGCAAGGACCTGGCCCTGATCATTGAGGAGGCCCTGCGCCAGCGCTACGAGGGCGTGAAGAACGAGGCCGGCGTGTGGATCACCCCCGCCTTCCCCAAGCTGATCTATGTTCTGGAAGAGGACAATGTGCGGGAGGGCACGCCCTACTTCTACCTGACCCAGCTGGCGGCCAAGTGCACCGCCCGCCGCCTGGTGCCGGACTACATCTCCGAAAAGAAGATGAAGGAGCTGAAGGAAGGCAACTGCTTCCCCGTGATGGGCTGCCGCTCCGCCCTGCAGGCCTGGAAGGACAAGGATGGCAACTACAAGTTCTACGGCCGCTTCAACCAGGGCGTGGTGACCATCAACCTGCCGGATGTGGCCCTGTCCTCCGGCGGCGACATGAACCGCTTTTGGCAGATCTTCGATGAGCGGCTTTAGCTGTGCTACCGGGCCCTGATGTGCCGGCACGAGCGGCTGAAGGGGACCCTGTCCGACGCGGCTCCCATCCTGTGGCAGTATGGCGCCCTGGCCCGGCTGAAGAAGGGGGAAAAGATCGATCCCCTGCTGTATGGCGGCTACTCCACCATCTCCCTGGGGTACGCGGGCCTGTGCGAGTGCGTCCGGTACATGACCGGAAAGAGCCACACGGATCCGGAGGCCACGCCCTTTGCCCTGAAGATCATGGAGCACATGAACGAGTGCTGCCGCCGCTGGACGGAGAAGGAAAACATCTTCTTCTCCATCTACGGCTCACCCATTGAATCCACCACCTACAAGTTCGCCAAATGCCTGCAGCGCCGCTTCGGCCTGGTGCCCGGGGTGACGGACAAGGGCTACATCACCAACAGCTACCACGTCCATGTGACGGAGGACATCGACGCCTTCACCAAGCTGAAGTTTGAGAGCCAGTTCCAGCATCTGTCCACCGGCGGCGCCATCAGCTACGTGGAGGTGCCGGACATGCAGAACAACCTGGAGGCGGTCATCCGGGTGATGCAGTTCATTTACGACAACATCATGTACGCCGAGCTGAACACCAAGAGCGACTACTGCCAGGTGTGCGGCTACGACGGAGAGATCCGCATTGTGAATGACGGCGGCAAGCTGGTGTGGGAGTGCCCCAAGTGCGGCAACCGGGACCAGAACAAGCTGAATGTGGCCCGCCGTACCTGCGGCTATATCGGAACCCAGTTCTGGAACCAGGGCCGCACCCAGGAGATTGCCGAGCGGGTGCTGCACCTGTAAGCGAGGAAGCATGAATTACGCCAACATCAAGCTCTGCGACATTGCCAACGGCCCCGGGGTGCGCACCAGCCTGTTCGTTTCCGGCTGCACCCACCGGTGCAAGGGCTGCTTCAACGAGATCGCCTGGCCCTTTGACTACGGCGAGGCCTTCACGGAGGAAGTAGAGGACCGGCTGATCGAGTCCGTGCGCCCGGAATGGATCGACGGCATCACCCTGCTGGGAGGCGAGCCCCTGGAGCCGCTGAACCAGGGGGCTCTGGTGGATTTTCTGCTCCGTTTCCGCCATGAATTGCCCGGGAAGACCGTGTGGTGCTTCACCGGCTGGACCCTGGAGCAGCTGCTTTCCCGGCAGGATCCGGTGACGGAGCAGCTGCTTTCCCTGGAGGATGTGCTGGGGGACGGCCCCTTCGTGGAAGAGCAGAAGGACATCACCCTGCGCTTCCGGGGCAGCGCCAATCAGCGGATCCTGGACATGAAAAGCACCCTGACGGAGGGAAAGCCGGTGCTCTGGCAGGATCAGCCGGTGTACGCCGCCCACGCTTTTGACCCAACTTGAGAATGAATGATTGACGAGCCGGGAAAAAAATGCTATAATGTCAAAGTCCATCATTATGTTTGGAGGTAGAACCGCTATGAAGAACAAGAAGCGCAAGAGCAGCAAAACAGGCTCTCTTATTGCGCTGATTGTCGTTCTGGTCGTGACGGTCTTCGCGGCTGTCGTCGGCTTTAACGGCATGAATCTGGATGGCAGGGGTCTGTACAAGCTGAAGAGCTGGCTGCCCACCACCGACGCGGCAAACTGGCCGTCTTCCCTGTCCCTGGGTCTGGACCTGCGGGGCGGCGTGTACGTGGAGTACACCGCGTCCGCACCCGAAGGCTCCACCGATGTTGATTTTGACTCCCTGATGGAGGGCACCATCAACGTCATCACCCAGCGTCTGAGCGACAAGGGCTACGCGGAGAGCACCGTCCAGAGGCTGGGCACCAACGGCATCCGCGTGGAGATCCCCGATGTGACCGATTCCAGCGCCGTGCTGGACCTGATCGGCACTCCCGCCAAGCTGGAGTTCAAGACCCCCGACGGCGAGACCTTCATGGACGGCTCTATGGTGCAGACCGCCAGCTACTACTATGCTGACGGCGACCACCAGGTGGCCTTCACCCTGAACAAGGAGGGCGCGGATATCTTCGCCCAGGTCACCGCTGCCAACATCGGCAACACCATCGCCATTTATCTGGACGGCGAGCAGCTGATCGCCCCCACCGTGCAGAGCGTGATCACCGGCGGCAGCGGCGTGATCAACGGCATGGGCACCGAGGAGCGGGCCCGTACCATCGCCAGCCAGATCCAGTCCGGCGCCCTGCCCCTGGACCTGACCCAGGACAAGGTGGATACCGTGTCCGCCACCCTGGGTGACGACGCCCTGTCCTCCGCTGTGCTGGCTGCCTTCATCGGCATCCTGATCATCATGGCCCTGCTGATCATCCGGTACCGCCTGAACGGCGTGATTGCCTCCTGGGCCCTGTGCATCTACGTGATCCTGCTGTTCCTGCTGCTGGCCCTGATCCCCGGCATCCAGCTGACCCTGCCCGGTCTGGCCGGTATCGTGCTGGGCATCGGCATGGCCGTGGACGCCAACGTGATCATCTTCGAGCGCTTTAACGAGGAAGTCCGCGCCGGCCGGAACGTGAAGGCCGCCATGCGCGCCGGCTTCAAGAACGCCATGAGCGCCATCCTGGACGCCAACGTGACCACCGCCATTGCCGGCATCGTGCTGCTGATCTACGGCACCGGCTCCGTGCAGGGCTTCGCCAAGACCCTGCTGCTGGGCGTCATCGTGTCCATGTTTACCGCCATCGTGGTTACCCGCTTCCTGATGAAGCGCTTTGTGACCATCGGTGCCAATAAACCCGCGCTGTTCACCTCTGTGAAAGCGGTAAAGGAGGCTGAGCAGGCATGAAGATCCGCAATCATTCCAAGATCTGCATCATCGTCTCCCTGTGCATCTTCGCCCTGGCCAATATCCTGAGCCTGACCGGCACCGGCAT
>R11__coassemble_912_pt1 | contig 17816 bp, 10 predicted proteins | sample R11__metabat2_high_PE_049 | metagenome-assembled genome bin R11
GCACAGCTCTGTCTTGCCCACGCCGGTGGGGCCCAGGAACAGGAAGGAGCCCACAGGCCGCTTCGGATCCCGGACGCCTGCCCGGGAGCGGCGAATGGCACGGGCCACCGCATGCACCGCTTCCTCCTGGCCGATGACCCGGCGATGCAGCACATCCTCCAGGTGCATCAGGCGGTCGGCCTCGCTTTCCGTCATCCGGTTCACCGGGATCCCGGTCCACAGGGCCACCACCTCGGCCACATCGTTTTCCTCCACGGCACCGCTCTCCGCGGGGCGGCTGCTTTCCCATTCCCTGCGGATTTTGTCGATCTCGCCGCGCAGCTGCTTCTCCCGGTCCCGGATGCCAGCTGCCTTCTCAAAATCCTGGTGGATCACCGCGTCCCGCTTCTGCTCGGTGAGGCGGCTCAGCTCTTCCTCCATGGCCTTGGTGTCCGGCCCGGCGGTGAAGCAGCGCATCCGCACCCGGCTGGCTGCCTCATCCATCAGGTCCACCGCCTTGTCCGGCTGGAACCGGTCCGTGATGTACCTTTCGCTGAGACGGGCGGCCGCCCGGATCGCCTCGTCGGTGATTTTCACCCCGTGGTGCTGCTCGTATTGCTCCCGCAGTCCCTGGAGGATGGCCACCGTTTCCGCCTCCGAAGGTTCCCCGATGGTCACCGGCTGGAAGCGCCGCTCCAGGGCCGGATCCTTCTCGATCCGCTTCCGGTATTCCGTCAGGGTGGTGGCGCCGATGCACTGCAGTTCCCCTCTGGCCAGGGCAGGCTTCAGGATGTTGGCCGCGTCCATGCTGCCCTCGGCAGAGCCCGCGCCGATAATGGTGTGCAATTCGTCTATGAACAGCAGGATATTCCCTGCCCTGCTGATTTCGTTCATGGCGTTTTTCAGCCGTTCCTCAAACTCGCCCCGGTACTTGCTGCCCGCCAGCATGCTGCCGATGTCCAGGGACATGACCCGCTTCCCGGAGAGCATCCGGGGCACATTTCCCGCGGCGATCCTTCTCGCCAGCTCTTCCGCCACGGCGCTTTTGCCCACCCCGGGCTCGCCGATGAGCAGCGGGTTGTTCTTGGTGCGCCGGATCAGGATCTGAATGATCCGGGTGATCTCATTGTCCCGGCCTACCACGGGATCCAGCTTACCTTCCCTGGCGGCCTGGGTCAGGTCCCGACTGTACTGGGTCAGCACCGGCGTGGGATCCTTTTCCTTCCGCTCCTGATTCTGGGGCGCGGGCCGCTGCCCTGCGGGGGCATGCTCCCGGGCCAGCGTCATCAGCTCGCTTCTCGCCCGCTCCAGGTCGATCTCCAGATCCCGCAGCACCGCCGTGGCGTTTCCGCCGTCCCGGATGATGGCCAGCCAGAGGTGCTCCGGCGTCACAAAGGCCTGCCCCATCCGTCTGGCTTCCTCCACTGCCCGGGCCAGCAGCATCCGGGATTTGGGGGAGAATTCCAGCCGGCCGCCCCGGGAAAGCACCGCCGTTTCGCTGTTTTCCTGGGAAAGGCAGCTGCGCACCGCAGCCACCGTCACCTTGTCCTCAAAGGCCGCTGGCTGGCTTTCCGGGCACTCCCGGGTCAGACCCAGCAGGATGTGCTCCGTACCGATATAAGGCTGGTTCAGCTCCGCGGCATAGCTTTGGGCTGCCCGCAGAGCCCGCTGAACGCCTTCCGAAAATTGTCCGAAAATGGGCATGGATTCTTTCCTCTTTTTCTTACGACTTCAGGGTGACCACCGTCACACCCGCGTCTCCCTCACCGTAGACGCCAAGGCGATAGCTCTTCACATGGGGATGATGATGAAGATACTGCTGGATGCCGGTGCGCAGGGCGCCGGTTCCCTTGCCGTGGATGATGGACACCTCTCCCAGGCCGGACAGGATACACTCATCCAGGTACCGGTCCACCACGGGAATGGCCTCATCCACCATCATGCCCCGGATATCGCACTCCATCCGTGCCTCCCGGTTGATCCCGGCTGCCGTGTTTTTCGCCGGCTTCCTTGAAGGCGCGGGCTTGGGCGGCTCCTTTTTCAGGCGCAGCTGGGACAGGTGGACCTTCATCTTCATGATGCCCGCCTGCACCTGTACCTCGCCCCGGGCATCCGGTGCGGACAGCACGGTGCCGTCTGTATCCAGGGTCAGAATGCGCACATTGTCTCCCGGCTTCACCGTTTCCGGCGGCTTGCTGTCTCCCTCCACCGGCTGGCGCAGCCCCTCGGACAGGTTATCCAGGCTTTTTTCCATCCGCTTGCGCAGCTCCGCCACCTGGGGAGCGACATCCTGGGCGGCGACCTGCTTCTTCAGCCGCTTCATTTCCGCCAGAATGCTTTCGCTTTCTTCCCTGGCCTGCTCCACGATGCGCCGCGCGTTTTCCTTGGCTTTCCGCTCACTGAGGCGGCGCTTCTCTTCCATTTCCTTCCGCAGGGCTTCCGCCTCGTCCCGGAGCCGGGTGGTTTCCCTGGCTGCTTCCTCCGCCAGGGCCCGCTCCCGCTCGGCCACCTGCCGATGATACTCCGCGTTGGCGATCACGTCCTCAAAGCGCACATCCTCCGCGGAGAGCAGCTCCCTGGCCCGGTCGATAATCCCCTCGCTCAGGCCCAGACGGCGGCTGATTTCAAAGGCATTGCTCTTGCCGGGCACACCGATGGACAACCGGTAGGTGGGCCGCAGGGTCTCCACATCAAATTCCACCGAAGCGTTTTCCACCCCCGGGGTGCCCAGGGCATAGGCCTTCAGCTCGCTGTAATGGGTGGTGGCCAGGGTGCGGACCTTTCTGTCCAGGAGGGACTGGAGTATGGCCTGCGCCAGGGCGGCGCCCTCCGTCGGGTCCGTACCTGCGCCCAGCTCGTCAAAGAGCACCAGATCCTCCGCCGTCACATTCTCCATGATGTCCACAATGCGGGTCATGTGCCCGGAGAAGGTGGACAGGCTCTGCTCAATGGACTGCTCATCGCCGATGTCCGCCCAGACCTGGTGGAAGACACACAGCTCCGTGCCCACGTCACAGGGCACCTGCAGCCCGGCCTGAGCCATCAGGGTCAAAAGGCCGGTGGTCTTCAGGGTCACCGTCTTGCCGCCGGTGTTGGGGCCGGTGATGATCAGGCTGTTGAAATCCTCCCCCAGCCACAGGGTGGAGGGAACAACCGTCTGCGGGTCCAGCAGCGGATGCCTGCCCCGCAGAATGTGCAGCCGTCCCTGCCGGTTCAGCTTTGGCATCACGCCGTTCATCTGCCGGGAAAGCATTCCCCGGGCGAAGATGAAGTCCAGCTCCCCCAGCAGGGAAACATTCTCCCGGAGCTGGGCGGCATAGGGAGCCAGCTCTCCGGTCAGGGCCGCCAGAATCCGCTGGATCTCCTGCCGCTCCTTCAGCTCCCACTCCCGCAGCTCGTTGCCCATTTCCACCGCGGCCATGGGCTCAATGAACAGGGTAGCGCCGCTGGTGGACTGGTCATGCACCAGGCCGGGCACGCTGCTCCGGTATTCCGCCTTTACCGGCAGCACATAGCGGCCGTTCCGCACCGTGATGATGGGGTCCTGCAGATACAGCTGCATGGTGGAGGAATGGAGCATGGCATTCAGCTTTTCCCGGATCCGGTCCGTGGCTCCCCGCAGATGCCGCCGGATATTGGCCAGCTCGGCGGAGGCCCGGTCGGCGATCTCCTCCTCGCTGATGATGGCCTGACGAATATCCTCCTCCACATTCTCCAGCGGGACCAGGCTGTTTGCCAGATCCTGCAGCCGCCGGGTGGAGTCCTTTCCGGTGAGCAGGGCGGATCGGGCCGCCTTGGCCGCGTGAAGCATCCCCGCCACATCCAGCAGCGCCTTGGGGGACAGCACCGCCCCCTTGTCCGCCAGGGCCAGGGACGGCCGCACGTCCTCAAAGGAGGTCAGCGGGTTGGCGCCCACATAGGTGAGCACCACCACCGCCTCCTCGGTCTCCTCCTGCATCCGGGTCACCTCGGGGAATTCGCAAGAGGGCATCAGGGCAAGGCAGCGCTCCGCCCCAAGCCCGGTCAGAGCCAGGTCGGCCATCATGGTCCGGATCTTGTCAAACTCCAGTACACGGACAGCGTTTTCCGAAATCATGGGATCCTCCGAAAAGCTTCTTCATTCTACGGCCCGGTGCCAGTGTCCGGTCCCTGTTTTGCCTTCAATCGCTTCTCCCCGGGCCAGGGCAATCGCGGTTTGGGGCGTCTCGTCCGTCAGCTCCAGGAGCCTGGGAGCCCCGGTCCGGATCAGCGTGGGCTGATGGTTCATCAGGCGCACCAGGCAGCCCTCCGGCAGCCTCTGGCGAAGCAGCGGATAATCACAGCCCATCCGGTCCGTCAGGCACTGTCCCCACAGGGAACGGCCGTCCCTCCGGTCGCACAGGGCGCATTCCCCGTGCCCGGTGCTCAGCCCCAGAGCAGTCCGGGCCGGGCAGTGGTGGAGAAGCATCAGCTGCGTCCGTCCGTAGGCAGGCACATAAATGGCTCCGCAGCCGGAAAGCAGCTCCGCCGTCTCCTCCCGGGTCAGCTCCGGGGATGCCGTCACAAAGCGGCAGCCCTGCCGGAACAGGAAGGAGGCAGCCCGCCGGTTCATCACGGGGATCCCGCTTCCGGCTCCCACAGGCAGCTCCCATTTCAGGCCAAGCTGGCCGATGCTGCCCAGGATCACGCCCCCCAGCCTTGCTTTTCTCTCATGGCACAGCCGGTGCAGCATTTCCAGGGTTGCCTGCTCGCAAACCTGGGGCAGCTGCAGCCATGTTCCCTCCGGCAGCCTGTCCAGCAGCCCGGTCAGGCTCTCTTCCCGGAAATCCTCCGGGAAAATCCCCAGCCGCAGACCCGTTCCCTGCAACGCCCGGAGCTGCTCCGGGGTCCGACAAAGCGCCATCTCCGGCTGTCTTTCTGCCGGAAGCTCAATATCAGGAATTGGAGACTCCGGTCTGTTTTGCCGTTGAAAAGTCAGAATTCTTTCTTCCGTCAGTTTTTCCAGGCCGCTGCGCCGCAGGGCATTCAGGGCCGAGACCGGCAGGAAGGCCTCCCCGGAATCCACCTCCAGGGAACGCAGTCCGAAGGCGGTTCCTCCCGTCTTTCCCAGGCTGAGAACAGCCGCCTCCCGATCCAGCGCCCGGCTTCTGGCCCGGGCAGCCTCCTCTCCGGTAACAGTCACCTGGTTTTCCCCATCCGAAAGGGTCAGGGACACCGGCTCTCCCGGCCATGCCCGGAGCACCATATCCACCGGGATCGCCGGGATCGGCTTCTCCGCCGCCTGCTTCAGCTGCAGGGCGTCCGCCAGGCGATAAAGCCGGTCGCCGGGCTTTGCCTTCAGTCCCGGTCGAAGGTAGAGGCTGCAGGTATCTCCCGCAACGATTTCCGGACCGGAGTATGTCAGCTCCCGATCGCCGTCCTCGCTCCGAAGCTGCAGGCCGTCACCGTCATGCAGCTCCCGATCCACCCGGGCCAGGGCCCGCTGCCCCCGGACCTGAAGTACCTCGCCCAGAAGCACGCCGCCGTGATTCACCCGCTCCGGATCAATCACGTCCGCATCCTCCGAATGGAAGGCATAGCCGGACATGAAGCCACCCCGATGGAAGATCTGCCTCAGCCGAAGCAGCTCCTCCTCGTCCGCAGCTTCCCCGGTGTCCATGCCATGGCGATAGCTTTCCGCCACGATGCAGGCATATTCCGGTCGCTTCAGCCTTCCCTCGATCTTCAGGGATGTGACGCCGGCCGCCTCCAGCTCAGGCAGATGATTCCGCAGGCAGTTGTCCCTGGGGGAAAGCCAGGCACTGGCCTTGCCCCGGAAGATGTATTGCATTCTGCAGGGCTGGGCGCACCGTCCCCGGTTGCCGCTTCTTTCCCCGATCATGGAAGACATCAGGCATTCACCGCTGACGGAAACACACTGAGCCCCATGGACGAAGACCTCCGTCTCGATGCCCTCCCGGGAGGCCAGGCGGATCTCCTCCAGAGAGCATTCCCTGGCCAGCACCGCCCGGGTGATGCCCATTTTCCGGCACCACCGGACACCGGCGGCATTGTGAATGGCCATCTGGGTGGAGGCATGCACATTCAGCTCCGGGAAGCAGGTCAGTGCCAGCTCCAGCACTCCCGCGTCCTGGATCAGCACCGCGTCCGCGCCGATCTCGTTCAGCAGCCGCAGGACCTGATAAACCTCCCGCAGCTCCCTGTCCTTCACCAGGATATTCACCGTGACATGCACCCGGACATGGTGCAGGTGGGCAAAACGGATTGCTTCCCGGAGACACTGCTCGTCGAAATTGTTGGCACCCGCCCGGGCATTGAAGGCGGAATAGCCCAGATACACGGCGTCCGCTCCGCCGGCAATGGCCCTCTCCAGGGTTTCCCGGCTGCCGCAAGGGGCAAGCAGCTCCATTCCGCCTTCATCTCCTCTTCAAAATCAAATGGGCAGCCACATACACAGGATGGCATTCTGATCCGCCAGCACCGTCACCAGGGTGATGGCCGCTGCCGTCAGCCCCGCTGCGATCTCCGACAGGCCGGTTGTCCTGCGCCGCCACTTTTCCGGCAGCATCAGGGCCAGGAACAGCAGGCTCCACACCGGCAGGGAGTACCGCTCCTGCATACCGCTGACCGTGAGCGACCCGGGCGGTGTGGAAACGATGTACTGGGTCACGGTGAGCACCATCATGGGCAGCAGGCACACCACGGCCATCCTCAGGCGGCGCTTCCAGGTCAGAGGGAGCAGCCGCTCCTCGCTCCGGCTGTAGAAGGGAGCCACGACCAGGAGCAGGGCGGAAAGCACGTAGCCCCAGCCCCGCAGACCGTTGGTGTAGGCGCCCATTTCATAAAGCGGCGCCTACAGATAGTCCTTCGGGAGCTGCAGTACGAAGTATTTCACGAAATTCTTGGCCGTCTGCACCGGATTGGCAGCCATCCAGGCCAGCTGTCCGGCGGAATCCGTCCCCGTCAGACGCACGTCCCCGGACACCACATTGTCATACTGTCCCGGCATCAGAAGAGCCACAAAGCTCCACAGGAGCATGATCACCGCAAAGGTCCGGAACAGACTTTGTTCTTTTTTGCTGCGGAACATCCCCACCGGAAGCCACAGCAGCAGAAGAAGCAGTAGGGCATACACCGGCTTGGGCAGCATGCACACGCAGAGCAGCCCCATCAGCCCCAGGCCCTTCCCTGCCGTGAGGCGGCTTCCCTCAGAAGACCACCTGAGCAGCAGGGCGATCCCCAGCAGGGCGGCGGCAATCACCGTGCCGTCATAGGTATAGCTGCCCGCCTGGAAGACGCACACCGGCATGGCGGCCAGGGCCAGGAAGCTCAGCTTGTATTTGGGTGCCTTGCTCACCGCCACGCCGCACACGGCGGAATAGGCCAGGCTGGAGCAGAAATTGCTCAGGCGGAACACCAGCACCAGGGGCATTCCCAGCAGGCTGCCCAGGGCTGTGCCCACAGCCGCGGGCACATAGCCGATATTCCACAGGGAAAAGGACCGCACATAGGCGCCGAAGCTTTCCGACTCCTGCCCCGCAAAGAACCAGGTCAGGCCCCGGTGGATGATCTCATCCCAGCCGTGGGGAATCGTCACCGTCTTGGAGCCCACCAGGCACAGGGAAAGCCCCAGGGTCAGGCTGAAGGCAGCCCAGCCCATGCGGCGCCGCCAGATCATGTACAGGCAGAAGCACAGCCCCCAGGAGGCCATCCAGTAGGCCAGGAAACGGGGAATGCTGTAGTCACTGACGATCAGCCGGTTATCCACGCTGATCATGTTGGCCGCTTCATCACAGGTGATGGTATAGCCCGCGGCGTAGCCGTGTACGGGTACCACATACCACCTGGTTTCCGGAGAAACAGCCAGGGTCTCGGTGTGGTCGCCCCAGGTGACAAAGGCCACGCCGTCATCCAGGGAATGAAGCGCCAGCCGCAGCTCACCCGCATAGGGCCAGTCGGGCTGGTATTCCATGGTTTCCCACCAGCCCACCACTTCTTCGAAAATGTAGTCTGTGTCCTGGCGCTGAATCCGGTCCGATTGCATCATAAACGGTCTTTTCAGACCGAAGTATGCAGATCCGGCCAGAGATGCCAACAGCGCCCCCACCAGACACAGCCGGGCGATCCAGTGCCGCCCGGACCGCTCCGGAGCCGGTTTCTTCTCCCGGCTCGCCTTTTTTTCACCCGGAGCAAGGGGGATCAGCCCCAGCAAAAGCAGCGTCGCCCCCAGATAGATCAGGGGCCAGGAGACGCCTGTGTCTGCCCCAAGGGCTCCCAGGAGGATCAGCGCGGCTCCGGGCAGAAAAAGCCCCAGCCGCCAGGCCTGCTTCTTCATTGCACAGCGTCCTCCGGGATCTAATGCAGCACAGCCTTCATTTCCTCCAGCACCTGGCGGGTATCGTCCAGCTCCTTGCGCAGGCGGTTGGCTTCTTCCCTGCTCTTCATCAGCTCGTCCGCCATGTTCAGCGACGTCAGCACGGCGACATCGGCGATCGGCAGGCCGGAGGCCAGCTTCAGCTCATTCACCTGCCTGGAGACGTTGGCAGCCACCTGGCGGATGTACGCTTCATCGTCAGAGGAAACCAGGCGATAATCTTTTCCGGCAACCCGGACTGTGATGCTGTGCTTTTCCATGTTGTTCCCCTTGCTGAAACCGCAAAATCCGGAGAAGGCAGTGCCTGCTCCGGACTCTGCCGGTTTCCTTGATCAGATTTCAATGGTTCCCTCGAAGTCCTTCTTGGCGTCGCCGGTCAGCCACACATCGCCGCTTTCCTCATAGCGAACCACCAGGTCACCTCCGGGCAACTTTACCGTGATATCGGCGCCCCGGGTGCACAGGCCGTTTTCCACAGCCATCACCGCCACGGCGCAGGCGCCGGTTCCGCAGGCCGCGGTCTCGCCGATGCCCCGCTCCCACACCCGCATGCGGATCATGTTCCGGCTCAGTAGCTGAGCGAAGGAAACATTCACCCGGGCCGGGAACAGCGGATCCTGCTCAATAGCCGGGCCGATCCGGTCCACAGGCACGCTGTCCGCGTCATCCACAAAGATGACCACATGGGGATTGCCCATGCTGACGCAGTTGATCACCCGCTCCTCACCGGCCAAGGGCACAGTGCGGTTCTGCACCCGGTCGCCGTCCAGCTTCACGGGCACCTTGGCAGGGGTGAATTCCGGCTTGCCCATGTGCACCAGCACGGAGAACACCAGGTTTTCCCGGATGAACAGCTGGGCGCTCTGGACGCCGTTCCCGCATTCCACCGTCAGGTTTTCCTTGCGGACCCGGCCGGATTCGTACAGGTACTTCACCACGCAGCGCATGGCGTTGCCGCTGACGCCGCCTTCGCTGCCGTCCGCGTTGAAGATGCGCATCTTTGCGTCCGCCTTGTCAGAGGGCAGGATCAGCACGATGCCGTCACTGCCGATGCTCCTTCTCCGATCGGACAGCCGCACCGCCAGGGACTCGGGGCTCTCCACCTGCTGGTCGAAGCAGTCAAAATACAGGTAGTCATTGCCGGTGCCCCGCATCTTCACGAAGCGCAGCTTCCGCTTCTCGGTGCGCATGTCGTTGATGTCCACCAGCTCCATGTTCTGCAGGGAGTAGCGGCTCTTCAGGGCATCCACCAGGGCATTGGCGGTATCCATGCTGGTGAACAGGGGGATCCCCCGCTCCACCGCCTTGCGGCGCATGCGCACGCTGGTCAGCTGAGGCTTTCTGCCGTGGGCGGAGGTGGAAATGACATACTGCACCTGGTCCATCTCCAGCATGTGCTCCATGTTTTCCTTCTGCACCGTGGCCGCATACAGGCCATGGTCATTCAGACACTTGGCCGTTCCGGGGGTGGCAAACAGGCGGAAGCCCAGCTCGGCAAAGCGGCGGGCGGTATCCACCGCCTCCATCTTGTCCACATCCCGGACGCTCACCAGCACGCCGCCCCGATGGCTCATGCGATAGCCGGCGGCTACCAGGCCCTTGTAAATGGCCTCCTGCAGGTTGGTGCCGATGCCCAGCACCTCGCCGGTGGACTTCATTTCCGGTCCCAGGTGGGTGTCCACATCCGCCAGCTTTTCAAAGGAGAAGCAGGGTACCTTCACCGCATAATAGGGGCTCTGCCGGTACAGGCCGGTGCCGAAGCCCATGTCCTTCAGCTTCTCACCCAGCATGGCGCGGACGGCCAGATCCACCATGGGAACACCGGTCACCTTGCTGATGTAGGGCACCGTACGGCTGGCCCGGGGATTCGCCTCAATGACGAACACCTCGTTGTGATACACGATATACTGGATGTTGATCAGGCCCACCGTGCCCAGCTCAAGGGCGATGGCCCGGGTCACCTCGATCAGGCGGCGCACCATCATGCCGTTCAGGTTCCAGGCGGGATACACGGCAATGGAGTCGCCGGAATGGACGCCGGAGCGCTCCACATGCTCCATGATGCCGGGGATCAGCACATCCTCGCCGTCGCAGATGGCATCGGCCTCGCACTCGATGCCCATCAGGTACTGGTCGATCAGGATGGGATTCTCGATGCCCTGGTCCAGGATGATCTTCATGTACTCCCGGATGTCATCATCCCGGTACGCGATGATCATGTTCTGGCCGCCCAGCACATAGGAGGGCCGCACCAGCACGGGATATCCCAGCTCATTGGCCGCCTTCAGGGCTTCCGCCTCGGTCATCACCGTGCGGCCCTGGGGACGCTTGATGCCGTTCTTTTCCATGGCGGCGTCAAAGCGCTCCCGGTCCTCGGCGGCGTCGATCATGTCGGCGCTGGTACCCAGGATCGGCACGCCCGCCTTCTGCAGGGAGCGGGTCAGCTTGATGGCGGTCTGTCCGCCGAAGGCCGCCACCACGCCCACGGGCTTTTCGGTGGCGATCACCCCCAGCACATCCTCCGGGGTCAGAGGCTCGAAATACAGCCGGTCGGCGGTATCGAAGTCGGTGGACACCGTCTCCGGGTTGTTGTTGATCATGACCACGTCGTAGCCGGCCTGCTTCAGCATCCACACGCAGTGAACGGAAGCATAGTCGAACTCGATGCCCTGGCCGATGCGGATGGGGCCGGAGCCCAGCACCACTACGCAGGGCTTGCGCTTGCCCTCCTGCTCCCGCTGGCGCAGGAATTCCTCCGCCTCGTTTTCCTCGTCCCAGGTGGCATAGAAGTAGGGCGTCTCCGCCTCAAACTCGGCGGCGCAGGTATCCACCATCTTGTAGACAGGCTGGGGATGGGCCGGCACCTTCTCCCCGGACAGCCGCTCAATGGCGGAATCCGGATAGCCCATGCGCTTGGCCTGCATCAGGGTCTCCTGATCGATGCTTCCCTGCTTCAGCCGGACCTCCATGTTGTACAGGTTCAGGAACTTGTTCAGGAAGAAATAATCGATCTTGGTGATTTCGTGCAGCTTCTCCAGGGAAACGCCCCGGCCGATGGCCTCGTACACCGCAAACAGCCGCTGGTCGGTGCACTGGCCGATGAGCTTCAGCAGCGCCTCATCGTCCAGCTCCGCCATGGACCGCATCCGCAGGGTGTCGCAGCCGATCTCGGCGCCCCGGACGGCCTTCATCAGGGCCTGCTCCACGTTCACGCCAATGGACATGACCTCACCGGTGGCCTTCATCTGGGTGCCCAGGCTGCGCTTGCCGTAAACAAACTTGTCAAAGGGCCACTTGGGCACCTTGCAGACGATGTAGTCCAGGGCCGGCTCAAAGCAGGCGCAGGTTTTGCCGGTGACGGCGTTCTTCATCTCATCCAGGGTGTAGCCGATGGCGATCTGCGCCGCACACTTGGCGATGGGATAGCCCGTGGCCTTGGAGGCCAGAGCGGAAGAACGGCTGACCCGGGGATTGACCTCAATGACCGCGTATTCAAAGGAATCCGGGTTCAGAGCGAACTGGCAGTTGCAGCCGCCCTCCACCTCCAGGGCCTCGATGATGTCCAGGGCGGCCCGGCGGAGCATCTGGTATTCCTTGTCCGCCAGGGTCAGGGCAGGCGCCACCACGATGGAATCGCCCGTATGGACGCCCACCGGGTCAATATTCTCCATGGAGCAGACAGCCACCACGTTGCCCAGGCTGTCCCGCATCACCTCGAACTCGATTTCCTTCCAGCCGGAAATACACTTTTCCACCAGGATCTGGGTGATGGGAGAAGCCCGCAGGCCGCCCTCGGCGATCTCCGCCAGCTCCTTTTTGTCCTGGCAGATACCGCCGCCGCTGCCGCCCAGGGTATAGGCAGGCCGCACGATGACGGGATAACCGATTTCCTCCGCCACCTTCAGGGCATCCTCCACCGTCTCCACGATCTCGGAAGGGATCACGGGCTGGTGGATGCTCTGCATGGTCTCCTTGAACTTCAGCCGGTCCTCTGCCTTCTCAATGGTTTCGCACCGGGCGCCCAGCAGCTTCACCCCATGCTGCTCCAGGAAGCCCTCCTTGGCCAGCTGCATGGACAGGGTCAGGCCGCTCTGGCCGCCCAGGGTGGACAGCAGGCTGTCCGGCTTTTCCTTCAGGATGATGCGGCGGAGCGTCTCCAGGTTCAGGGGCTCGATATAGATCTTGTCCGCAGAGGCATGGTCCGTCATGATGGTGGCGGGATTGGGATTGACCAGGATAACCTCCAGACCGGCTGCCTTCAGGGCCTTGCAGGCCTGGGAGCCGGCATAGTCAAACTCAGCGGCCTGACCGATCACAATCGGGCCGGAGCCGATGATCATCACGCGATGCAGTTCAGGATTCAGCGGCATGATTGATTCCCTCCCATCAAGGCAATAAAGCGGTCAAACAGGAAGCGGGTGTCCAGAGGTCCGCCGGCGGCTTCCGGGTGGAACTGCACGGTGAAGGCGGGCATGTCGGTATAATCCACGCCCTCGCAGGTGCCGTCGTTTCCGTTGATAAAGCGCAGGGAAGCATTGCCGGGCAGGGTGTCGCTGTCCACGGCAAAGCCATGGTTCTGGCTGGTCATGTAGCTCAGGCCGGTCTTGATATCCTTGGCCGGCTGATTGGCGCCCCGGTGACCGTACTTCAGCTTCACCGTCTTGGCCCCCTGGCTCAGGGCCAGCAGCTGGTGGCCCAGGCAGATGCCGAAGGTGGGGATGCGATAGGTGCACAGCTCCTGCAGCTCCCGGATCACATCCACGTTATCCGCGGGATCTCCGGGACCGTTGGACAGCATGATGCCGTCCGGCTCCAGCTCCAGGATCTCCTTGCAGGTAGCGGAGGCCGGGACCACCGTCACAGCGCAGCCCCGCTTTTCCAGCTCCCGCTGGATGTTGGCTTTGGCGCCGAAGTCCCACAGCACCACCTTATAACGTCCCTTGCCTTCAGCGGGGCGCACCGCCTCCGCCGTCACATCCTGAATGGAAGGATGGAAGGGCAGGTTCCGCAATTCCTCCGCCAGGGCAGCGATGTCCTTCGGCCGCTCGCTGAGAATGGCCGCGTTCATCACGCCGGCGGAGCGGATCTTCCGGGTCAGGGCCCGGGTATCCACGCCGGTGAGCATGGGGATCCCCTGCTCCCGGAGGAAATCCTCCAGCCGCCCGGTGTTCCGGAAATTGCTGGGCTCCTGGCACAGCTCCCGGGCAATATAGCCGGACAGGCGGGGCCTGCGGCTTTCAAAATCCTCCGGGATCACGCCGTAATTGCCGATGGTCGGGAAGGTCTGGATGACGATCTCGCCCTCATAGCTGGGGTCGGTGAGCGTTTCCAGATAGCCGGTCATGGCGGTGGTGAACACCAGCTCCGCCATCACATTCTTTTCCGCGCCGTGAAGCTCTCCCTCGTACAGCTGGCCGTCCGCCAGCAGAAGATAACCCTTCTTCATCGCCAGAACGCCTTTCTTGCAGTGTTAGTCGGCCATGGTGCGGACCAGCACAGCCTTCTGGGCATGCAGCCGGTTCTCCGCTTCATCAAAAATTTCATCCGCATGAGCTTCGAACACCTCCGCGGTGATCTCCTCGCCCCGATGGGCCGGCAGGCAGTGCTGCACCATGCAGCCGGAATGGGCAACGGCCAGCAGGGCGTCATTCACCTGATAGCCCGCAAAGGCCTTCTCCCGGATGGCCTTCTCGCTCTCCTGTCCCATGGAGGCCCACACATCGGTGAAGATCACATCCGCGTCGGCACCGGCCTCCAGGGGCTTCTCAGTCAGGAAGAACTTGCCGGGATACGCCTTAACAAACTCCAGAATGGTAGGGTCAGGCCGGTAATTTTCCGGGCAGGCAATGGACACATGGGCGCCCATGCGCAGGAAGCCCACGATCAGGCTGTTGGCCATGTTGTTGCCGTCGCCGATGTAGCACATGTTCAGCCCATCGATGTGGCCCTTGTGCTCCCGCACGGTCTGCAGGTCCGCCAGCACCTGGCAGGGATGGCAGTAATCGGTCAGACCGTTGATGATCGGGATGGAGCCATACCGGGCCAGGTCCTCCACCTCCTGCTGGGCAAAGGTGCGGATCATGATGCCGTTCAGATAGCGGCTCAGCACCCGGGCCGTATCCTGCACAGGCTCACCCCGGCCGATCTGCAGGTCCCGGTTGGACAGGAACAGGGAATTGCCGCCCAGCTGATACATGCCGGTTTCAAAGCTCACCCGGGTCCGGGTGGAGGACTTTTCAAAAATGCAGCCCAGGGTCTTGCCCTTCAGGATGTGATGGGTACGGCCCGCCTTGTTGTCCGCCTTCAGGCTGTCCGCCAGGTCCAGCAGGTCGGTGATCTCCTCAGTGGAAAGGTCCTGCAGCTTCAGCAAATGCTTCATCGTTTCTCTATCTCCTTTATTTTTTCATCGATTCATGGGCAGAGCGTACCAGAGCCTTGATCTTTTCCTCGCTGCAGGGCTCCGTTTCCTCTCTGCGGGGGGTAATGCAGGCCAGGAACTCAATGTTTCCTTCCGGCCCGGTGATGGGGGAAAAATCCAGGGCCTGGACCTGCCACCCGAAGGTGGGGCAGAACTCCACGATTTCCCGCAAAACATCGGCATGCACCGCCGGGTCCCGAACCACACCCTTTTTGCCGATGCGATCCTTGCCCGCCTCGAACTGGGGCTTGATCAGGGTGCAGAAGCAGCCCTCGTCCCCCATCAGAGCCGCCGCCACCGGCAAAATCAGCCGGATGGAAATGAAGGACACATCCATCACCGTGAGCGTCGGGTGCAGGGGAACCATGTCCGGCGTAAGGTACCGGGCATTGGTCCGCTCCATCAGGGTGACCCGGGGATCGTTCCGCAGCTGCCAGTCAAACTGGCCGTAGCCCACATCAATGGCATACACATGCCCGGCCCCGTTCTTCAGCAGCACATCCGTGAAGCCGCCGGTGGCACAGCCGATGTCCATGCAGATCCTGTCCCGCACCGGCACCGGGAAGACCTTCAGCGCCTTCTCCAGCTTCAGTCCGCCCCGGCTGGCCCAGGGATGGGCCGGACCCCGCAGAATCAGCTCATCCTCCGGCTTCACCGTCTCGGAGCTTTTCAGCACCTTTCTTTCGCCGATGTAGACCTGCCCGGCCATGATGCAGGCCTGGGCTTTCTCCCGGCTTTCGCACAGGCCCCGCTGCACCAGCGCCACATCGCAGCGGATTTTGTCACTCATTCTGCTCGCCTCCTGCCGATTTTACCGGCAAAAGGTGCCGGATGCGTTCCGCCATCTGCTTGGGCGTCAGGCCCAGATACTTCAGCAGCTGGTCCCTTCGGCCATGCTGCACAAAGGTATCCGGAATGCCGAAGGAAACCACGGGGCCGGGCAGCTCCTCGCCCACGCAGAAGGTGCTCACCGCGCTGCCGAAGCCGCCGATCAGGGCGCCCTCCTCCATGGTGATCATGGGCAGGCTGCTGACCTCAAGCAGCATTTCCTCGTCCATGGGCTTTACCGTGGAGCAGTTGACCACCGTGGCCCGAAGCCCATGCTTCTCCAGCAGCTGACTGGTATCCAGGGCCAGGGTCACCATGGAGCCCACCGCCAGGATCACGCAGTCGCTTCCCTCCCGCAGCTTCTCCCATTTTCCGGGAACGAAATCCCGGCAGGGATATTCCATGGAAAGGTCCACGCTGTCCCGGCCATACCGGATGGCCACCGGCCCGTCCGTTGTCAGGGTCCAGCGCATCATCTGCCTGAGCTCTCCCAGGTCTCTGGGAGCCAGCAGGGTAATGCCTGGCACCGGCAGCATGGAGGCCATGTCAAACACCCCGTGATGGGTCGCTCCGTCCTGGCCCACCAGACCTGCCCGGTCCAGCAGGAAGGTAACCGGCAGCCTCTGCATGCACACATCGTGGATCATCTGGTCGTAGCCCCGCTGGAAGAAGGAAGCGTACACCGCAAAGTAGGGCCGCATACCGCCGGCCGCCATTCCGGCCGCCATGGTTACGGCATGCTCCTCCGCGATGCCTACGTCGATCATCCGATCGGGATATTTCTCCGCGAAGCCGTCCAGGCCGGTTCCGGAGGGCATGGCGGCGGTAATCGCAATCACCCGCTTGTCCTTTTCCGCCAGGCCGCACAGCTCCTCCGCCATCACCTGGCCGAAGGAGGGCAGCAGGGAGCGCCTGCGCACGTCCCCGGTCTCCACATAGAAGGGAGAAATGCCATGGAAGCTTTCCGGCTTTTCCTCGGCCTTTTCGTAGCCATGTCCCTTGATGGTCAGCACATGGATGACCACCGGGCCGTCGGTGTAGTCCCGGGCCTTTTTCAGGGTCTTTTCCAGGCTCTTCAGGTCGTGGCCGTCAATGGGGCCGAAGTAGTGGAAGCCCAGGGCATCAAAAAAGCCATCGTTATCAGACACCAGGATGGACTTCAGCGTGTCCTTGAACCACCCTGCCAGCCGATAAATCGCCGGGGTGTGCTCCAGGCTGTGCTTCACCGCGTTTTTGGTGCTGGTCCAGCCCTTGGAGATGCGCAGATCCGTCAGGTGGCGGGACAGGGCACCCACGTTGGGGGCAATGGACATTTCGTTGTCGTTCAGGATCAGGATCAGCCGGGTGCCGGCGTTTCCCGCGTCATTCAGCGCCTCATAGCACATGCCGCCGGTGAGGGCGCCGTCTCCCACCACCGCCACCACGTGGTTCTGCTTGCCCAGCCTGTCCCGGGCCCGGGCCAGCCCCAATGCGGCGGAAATAGCCGTGGAGGCATGGCCGGTCTCAAAAACATCGTATTCGCTTTCGCTGCGCTTGGGGAAGCCGCTGAGGCCGCCGAAGGATCGCAGGGTGGCAAAACGGGCGTACCGGCCGGTGAGCAGCTTGTGCACATAGCTCTGGTGGCCCACATCGAAAACCAGCTGATCCCCGGGCGTGTTGAACACCCGGTGCAGGGCCAGGGTCAGCTCCACGATCCCCAGGTTGGAGGCCAGATGACCGCCCCGCTTGGCCACAGTGGTGATCAGGGTCTCCCGGATCTATGCCGCAAGGTCTTCCAGCTCGCTGTAGCTGAGGGACCTGATGTCCGCCGGTGACTGAATATCCTCAAGCTTCATAAAGCAGGTCCCTCCTTTCCACTCTACATTGTAGCACAAGAATACAAAAATTGGAAGAGCAAAGCAGGGGAAGTGCAAAAAGCCTTCCTTTTATCTGGTCTTCCCGTTTTCCCGCAGATATTCCTTCAGGGAAGGAATGGGGCTGCCGTCCAGGGCGGTGTCCGGCTCCGCGTGAAGCATGGACTGGAGGATGGCCTCCTCCGTGGCCTCACCCGCTGCCCGGAAGACCGGGTTCAGAGCATCCTCCGCCAGCCGGCAGGCAGAAACGAAGGCGCCTTCCCGCTTTTCCTCCGCTGTGGTGAAGCCCACGGCAATCTCTCCGCTGCCGTGGCCGATGTAGGAGCCCAGCCGGGCCATGCCCACCGAGCAGCGGCGAAGCACCCGCTTCAGCTGCCTGCAGGAC
>R11__coassemble_917_pt1 | contig 17719 bp, 26 predicted proteins | sample R11__metabat2_high_PE_049 | metagenome-assembled genome bin R11
GGGTCTGGGAGGGCGATCGGAAAGCCCTCCCAGGGGCGCGGTACTGCAGCAGGTGCGCGAGACCTCATCCACCGCAAGCGGTCCCCCTTCCCCATAGGGGAAGGTTTTGGGTGGGTTTCCTGCGGCTTGACTTCTGCTGCCGCGCCGCCCTCTCACCCGCTGCGGCGGGAGCTCCCCCACAGGGGCTTAGTTAGTTGAACCATGTCTATCATCAACAACATCAATCAATAACAAGGAGGAACAGCTATGTCTGTTAAGAGCTTTATTCCCCAGGTGTGGAGCGCCCGGCTCCTGGATACCCTGCACAAGAACCTGGTCTTCGGCAGCCTGTGCAACCGCCACTGGGAGGGCGATATCACCCAGTGGGGCGACACCGTGCACATCAACGCCCTGTCTGACATCACCGTGCGCCCCTATACCCCCAACACCGATATCGCCGACCCTGAGCAGCTGGCGGGCACTGATCTGACCCTGACCATCGACCACGGCGCTTACTTCAACTTCTACCTGAACGATGTGGACGCTGCCCAGGCCCGGCCTGACCTGATGGAGGCCGCCATGCGCAACGCCGCCGTCCGCCTGGCGGAGGACATGGAGGACTACGTGCTGGGAGTGATCCGGGACGGCGCCGGGGTGAAGCAGACCATGACCCTGGATGAGAACGGCATCTACGGTGCTCTGGTGGCGCTGAAGACCCTGCTGGACGAGAAGAACATGCCCCGGGCAGGCCGCTGCCTGATCGTGCCCGCCTCTGTGGAGGGCAAGCTGCTGCTGGACGATCGCTTCGTCACCGGCACCGCGGAAGGCGGCAAGCGCCTGGCCGAGGGCAGCGTGGCCCGGGCAGCCGGCTTCGACATCTACATCAGCAATGACCTGAGCAACGAGATGGTGGCCATGAACAGCGACGCGGTGACCCTGGCCAGCCAGATCCTCAAGACCGAGGCCTATCGCCGGGAGAAGGGCTTCGATGACGGCGTGAAGGGCCTGAGCGTGTGCGGCGCCAAGGTGGTTCAGCCCGAGTGCGTCAGTGTGATCACTCTGGAGGATGGCGAATGACGGCAGTGGAGCTGATGCGCCTGTGCCGGAACGCCTTCGAGGTGGAACGGGTGGACGGTGAATTCACCCTGGAGGGAGGCCGGGTCAGTCCCGGCTTCTCTCCGGGAAATGGGGAATGGGTGGCGATTCGTGGCAGCCGGTGGAATGACGGAGTCCACAAGGTGGAGGACGGCGACCTGCCGGACACTGTGGACGAGACGTTCCGTGGGACGGTGTGGGTGCTGCGCCCACCGATGGATTTCCTGCGGCTGTGCCGGCGGATCGACCGCTATCAGCAGCGGGGCGAACCGGAGGCGGAGCGGGAACGCTTCGGAGAATATGAGGTTTCCGGCAGAAAGAGCTGGCAGCAGGTGTTTGCCGGAGAGCTGGCCCCCTGGCGGAGGATGTTTACGGAGGTGCCGCTGTGATCCGGGATTATCAGGAGCTGTTTCTCCGCCTGACGGATGGCGAACCGGTGTGGGCCGGGCTGGTGATGAAGGAGCGGACGAGGCGCACCGAGGCCGGGAGAAGGATCCGGGTGGAGAAGGCCATCCTGATGACCGCACGGGCGGTGAAGCTGGAGAATGGGGATGTGCTGGAGCGGCAGAGCGACGGCAGCCGCTGGACCATCGTCGGAAGCAGGCAGGAGGCCCCGGAGCGCTCCGGGCTGGACATGGCCTGGACGGAGGCGGAAAAGACGGATCGCTGGGGCTACGGCACAGAGTGGGAATAAGGAGGGCAGGATGAGCACCAAGGAAATGCCGGAGGGGCTGCAGCTGGGCGGCGGGATCCTCCTGCGGGATGTGGACAGCGGCGCGGCAGCCACCGGGGAGGAGCTGACGCGGCTTGTGAAGCAGGCAATCTCGGAGGGAAAGCTGCTGGGACTGACCCGGGGCAGCGGGACCTTCACCTGCAAGCCGGTGCTGCGGTATCCGGAGAAAAACCGGCAGGAAAGCAAGGGAGCGGATATTGACCGGTGGGAGGTGACCCTGAGCGGCACCCTGGTCACGGTGACGGCGGAAAGCCTGGCCCTGTGTCTGCCCGGCGCTGAGGTGGAGAAGGAAACCGGCATGACGGTGATCCGGCCGCCCCAGGGGCTGAAGCAGGGGGATTTCCTCAGCAGCCTGTGCTGGGCTGGAAGGCTGGGAAAGGGATGGCTGCTGATTGAGCTGCGGAATGCCCTGAATGTGGCAGGAGCAAGCCTGACCTTTACGGAGAGAGGCGAGGGGAAAATGCCTTTCCTCTTCCGGGCCCATTGTGAGGCAGGGGAGGACGGAGTGCCCTGCAGGGTTGTGGTGGTGGAGGAAACGCTCTCGGGGGATGCTTGAGCACAGCAGGACCTCATCCACCGCAAGCGGTCCCCCTTCCCCATAGGGGAAGGCTAAAGCTACCTGACCCAGGTCGACCTTCCAACAAAGAGGGGACCGAAGGTGGGTCTGGGAGGGCGATCGGAAAGCCCTCCCAGGGGCAGCGGCGCCAGGTCCCCTGAGGCCGCCCTCTCAGGCGCTGCGGCGCCAGCTCCCCCACAGGGGGAGCGATGGGGCTCGCTGCGCTCGCGAGACCTCTTTCGGCGCTGACGCGCCACCTTCCCCGAAGGGGAAGGCTCAAGTTACCTGACCTATATCAACCTTCCAACAAAGAGGGATCCGAAGGTGGGTCTGGGAGGGCGATCGGAAAGCCCTCCCAGGGGCAGCGGTGGCGCAGCAGCTCATCCACCGTAAGCGGTCCCCCTTCCCCAGAGGGGAAGGTTTTGTGTGGGTTTCCTGCGACTTGACTTCTGCTGCTGCGCCGCCCTCTCAGGCGCTGCGGCGCCAGGTTCCCTGAGGCCGCCCTCTCAGGCGCTGCGGCGCCAGCTCCCCCACAGGGGGAGCCAGGGGCTTAGTTAGTTGAGCCATGTCAATCATCCCAAAAATCAATCAGGAGAAAGGAGAAAAATCACCATGAACACGGAACAAACCTCTTCCGCTGAGCTGGAGGAGCTGGCCCGGCGCATCGCCGACGCCGTGGCTGAAGCTCTGGAGGATCGCCTTGCCCTCCTTCGCTTCCGGGGAGGTGCCCAGTGACCACCCGCTTTGACTGCTCCCTGAACGGCGTCAGCCTTTCCGGACTGGATGAGCGCATCTGCGTCACCGGAATCCTGGAAAAAAGTCCCCAGCGGGAGCTGACCACCCTGAGCCTGATGAACCTGGAGGGCGAAAGGCTGCTTGCCTGCCGCAGAAAATTCATTCAGGTGGAAATCACCCTGGCGCTGCGGGAGCGGGACCCGGCCCGTCGCCGCGCTTTGCTGGCCCTGCTGCCTCTGGGAGGCGACGCTCTGTGGCTCACGGTTTCCACCCGCCCCGGGCAGCGGCTCCGGGTGGTACCGGAGGAGGGCCCGGACCCGGACACCGACTGGACGGCGGATATCCGGCTGGTTTTCCGCTCCGTCGGCGATCCCCGGTGGGAGGATATCCAGGTGGAAAGCCTGGAGGCATCGGGAACGCTGCCTCTCACCCTGACGGTACCGGCGGGCGGCAATACAGCGGCCGTGCCGGAGGGGCTGCGCATCACCAATACCGGGAATGAAAGCATCAGCGAAATGACGCTGAAAACCGGCAGCGCCTGCCAGCTTCTGACGGGGCTGGCCCTGGCTCCGGGAGAAGAACTGACGGCCTCCCGGGACGAGTGGGGCTTCATCAGCCTGAAGATCCAAGGGGAAGAGGGCACGCGCCATGCCGACATGTGCCTGACCGGAGACAGCGACGAGGAGCTGGCCTTTTCCCCGGAGGAGGATAGCCTGACGGTGACGGGAGATGGCACAGTGACTGTGACGATGGAGCTGCGGAGGCGATGGCTGTGACGGGAGAAATCAGACTGCCGGAGCTGCTGGACGGCGAAATGGGGGTGCGGGGAAGGCTGCACCCGACGGCGCTGAGCCTGGAGGAGCGACTGGCGCCCCTTTCCTCCGCCCGGATGGAGCTGCTGCCGGAGGAAGGGCCGGAGCCGGGGCAGCTGGTGCGGCTGTACCCCCCGGAGGACTCCGCGGGGATTTACCGGGTGACACGGACCCGGCGCCGACCGGACAGGGTGGAGGTAAGCCTGGAGCACGGGCTGGCCCTGCTGGGTGACCGGGTGCTGCCGGGCTACACCGAGCTGGGCGGAGGCGGCATGACCGTGGAGCAGGTGCTGCAGCGGCTCCTGGCGGAGCAGACGGGGGATGGTCCCCGCTGGCAGCTGGGGGAGGCCCCTCAGGAGGCTGCCTTGGCCTGGAGCTTTGAGAACGAAAACCTGCTGACGGCCCTGCTCACCGTGGGTGCCGCCTGCGCCGGGACCATGTGGCGGCTGGACCAGAGCGGCCTGCCCTGGCGGATCAGCCTGGTGCCCTGCCCGGAGGAGCCGGAATGCCGCGTCCGGCCGGGACGCAGCCTGCAGGAGGCAGCCGTGACCCTGGACCGCAGCAGCCTGGTGACCCGCCTCTGGCCCCTGGGCTACGGAGAGGGCGAGGATCAGCTGCACATCGGCAGCGTAAATGATGGGAAGCGGTACCTGGACGCGGATACCGCGGACACCTGGGGACTGGTGGAGGCGGTGTGGACGGACAGCAGCATCACCGACGCCGCCACCCTGAAGGCGGAGGCCCAACGGGTGCTGGAAAGCCGCTGCCGCCCTCAGGTCTCTGTGACGGTGACCGCGGCGGAGCTGAGCAGCCTGACCGGCGCTCCGGCGGACCACTTCACCCTGGGCAGCGTGTGCCGCCTGACCCTGCCGGGGAGCGGCGGCGTGCTGGATGAGAGGATCATCGCCATCAGCAGGCCGGACATGAAGAATCAACCGCTGAAGGCAGTGCTGACCCTGGCCAACGCGGGCACCACGGTGCTGGACCGCATCGCCGGGCTGAGCCGGGACAGCTCCGTCATCCGCCGGTGCAGCCAGGGCGCCGCCCAGGAATACGCCGTGCACCACAGCGAGAACTGTGACGCGGCTCACCCGGCGGTGGTGGAGTTCTACATCGACCGGGACGCCATCCACGTGAACCGGGTGCTGCTGAACTTCACCGCCAAGGCCTACCGGGTGTACGAGACCTTTCAGGAAAGCGGCAGCTGCTCGGCAAAATACACCGTTTCCGGCGGCACGGTGAGCGGCTTTACCTCCGGCAGCCTGGACGAGGAGGGAAATCCCCTGACGGTGACGGAGGCTTCCGGCCTGACGAAGACCGACAGCGCCAACGGCCTGACCGGCAGCCACAGCCATACCCTGACGGAGCACAACCATGGCATGGAGCACGTGCACAGCCTGTCCCTGACGGTGGGCTCCGCCTCCGGAACGGTGACGGTGCCGGACCACCGCCACACCATGGCCTGGGGCATCACGGAGGCAGCCGCTCCCGGAAAAATCCTGGTGCACGTGGACGGAACCCAGGTGACGGAGGAGTACGGGCCCAGGCACAGCGAGCTGGACATTACCGCCCTGCTGGAGCGGGACGAGGAGGGAAAAATCAAGCGGGGCGCGTGGCACCGGGTGTGGCTGACGCCGGATACCCTGGCCTACGTCACGGCGGATATCCATGTGAGGAGCTTCATCAGGAGCCGGAACGTGGGGACGGAGACATGATGCTTTTGTACAAAAAGGAGGAACCATGAGCGAAATTCTTTTTCTTGGCCGCTGCGGAGAGCAGAACGCCCGCAGCGTGGAGATCGACCTGCGGCCCCTGCTGCGCCGCTGGCCTGGTCTGACGGCTTCTCTCCTGGCCAGACGCCCCGGAGAGGAGGAGGCCTATCCCGCGGATGCCCGGCAGGAGGGAGAACGGCTGGTGTGGACCATTTCCCGGGCGGACTGTGCCCTGGCGGGGATGGGAAGCGCCCAGGCGGTGCTGCTGGACGAGGCCGGTACGGTGGCCGTCCGGGGCGAGATGCTGGAAACGCTGATCCTGCCCGGCCTGGCGGATGGCGGCGAGACCCCGGAGGCCATGGAGCCCTGGGTGAACCGGGTGCTGAAGGCCGCTACCCTTCGGGGCGCCTATCCCAGGGTGACCGCTCAGGCGGGAGAGGAGCCTGTTGCCCTGCAGCCCAACACCTGGTACGACTTTGGGGAGGTGGAAAGCCTGACGGTGACCCTGGCGCCCGGAGAGGACGACACGGTGACCCGGGAATACTGCTTCAGCTTTTCCAGCGGCGACACCGCCGCCACCCTGACCCTGCCGGAGGAGGTGCGCATGGCGAACGCGGCGCAGATCCAGGCGGGAAAGACCTGCCAGGTGTCCATTCTGGATGGGATCGGGGTGATGGTGTGTGCTTGACAGAAGGCGGCTGATGCTTTCCCTGGAGGAGGAAGGAGAGCTGCCTGCGGGCTTTACCCGGGTCCGCCGGCTGACCGGCGGCTGGCAGGTCAGCTTCCCCATGGGACGGATGGTGAACTATGACAAGAGCTTCACCCTGGAATGCACCTTCCGGGCGGAGACGCTGGACTGCCGTCAGCTGATCTTCAGCAGCTACAAGGGCCGGGGCGACAATTCCCTGATGGTGGAGGTGACTGCGCTGAACAGGCTCCGGGGTTGGATCGGCGGCGGAGAGAAATTCGACATGGAGTCGGGCCTGAATCAGGGGCAGGAAGCGGTGCTGACGGCGGAATACACCCCGGGCAGCTACCGCCTGACCTGCGGCGACAAGACAGGCGAGGCCGCTGTGACCCTGAGCGGCCAATCCCGGGAGCCCCTGTGCCTGCTTATGGACAGCCGGAGCAGCGCGAACACCTTCTCCGGCATGCGGATCTCTCTGTGCGCCTTCCGATGGACGGAGGACGGGGAAACGGTGATGGAGCTGGTGCCGGCGCTGGACACGGCAGGCGTTCCCTGCCTGTGGGACAGGATCAATCAACAGGCACTGTACAATAACGGTGAAGGAGCGGTGGAATGGACGTGAAAAACAAGCCGGGTGTGGAGGAATTCCTGGAAAGCCTGAGGGAAATCAGCGGAAAACAGGTGGAATACCGGTGGGGCGCCTCCGGGCAGAAGAATGGCGGCGTGTGGCGGTGCGACTGCCGGGGACTGATCCAGTGGGCCCTGCGGCTGCTGGGGGTGCGCCTGTCCTGCCCGGGCACCAACTGGATGATCCGCAGGCAGATCGCCGAGCCCCTGCCCTGCGGCGACGGCAGCGGCCTGAAGGAAGGCATGCTGGTGTTCAAATACCGCGCCGACAGGGCAAAGCTGCCCGCGAAATACCGCCTGGGCGGCAGCGCCTACGACAGCCGCCTGGGAGAGAAGGATGTATATCACGTAGGCGTGGTCATGAGCACCTCACCCCTGCGGATTCTCCACTGCTCCTCCGGCAAGCCGGCCCTGCGCACCGACACGGCCCTGGGCAGCTGGCGGCTGTGCGGCAGGCTGAAGGAGGAATGCGGCCTGGCCGGGGAGGCGGGGGATGAGTGAAGCGGTGGTATGCGCCCTGATCGGCGCGGCGGCCTCCCTGGCGGCGGCGGTGATGAGCGTTCGGGCTGCCGAGGCCCGCTTCCGCCGGGAGCTGGAGACCCACAGCGCGGTGCAGGACGAGCGCATCGCCAACCTCACCGAAGAGGTGAGGAAGCATAATCAACTGGTGGAAAGGACCTACCGGCTGGAATCGGAGGTCCGGCTGCTGAGTGCCGGCATGCTCCGGCAGGAAAGGACGAGCTGAATGACGATGAAATGGTGGAAGGCGGCGGCGATCCGGGCCGCCAGAACGGTGGCCCAGACGGCGGCCTCCATGATCGGTGTGGGCGCGGCCCTGGGAGAGGTGGACTGGGCCCGGGCGGCCAGCTGCGCCCTGGTGGCGGGCATCCTGTCCCTGCTCACCAGCCTGGGCGGCCTGCCTGAGGCGGAAGAGGAATAAGGGCATAAAAAAATCCCGGCGCAAATGCGTCGGGAAATTTTTCTTTGGGGATTACTCGTCGTAGCCCTCTTCCACCCGGAAGGCGTACACGGTGGTGGTGTCATACACCTCGCCGGGACGCAGGATGGTGGTGGCCCACTGGGGATTGTGGGGAGAATCCGGGAAATGCTGGGTCTCCAGGCAGAAGGCGCAGTGGGGACCGTAGTCGAAGCCGCCCTTGCCGCCCTTGCAGTCGGTGGTGTTGGCGGTGTAGAACTGCACGCCGGGCTGATCGGTGAGCACCTCCATGGTGCGGCCGGAGGCCTCGTGCACCACTACGGCGGCGGTGGCGAAGGCGGTGCCCTTGGCCAGCACGTAGTTCAGGTCATAGCCGCCGCAATACTTCATCTGGGTGTTGGTCTCGGTGTCGGCCAGGCCGTCCTCCAGCATCATGCCGTCCCGCAGGTCCAGGGGCGTGCCGGTCACGGGGTACATCTCGCCGGTGGGGATCAGGCCGTCATCCACCTTGGTGATGGCGTCCGCGTCGATATACATCACATGGTCGCCGATGGTGCCGTGGTCATGGCCGCCCAGGTTGAAATAGGCGTGGTTGGTCATGTTGCACAGGGTGGCCTTGTCGGTGGTGGCCCGGTAGCGGATGGACAGGTTGTTGTCATCATCCCAGGTGTAGGTCACGGTGACATCCAGGGTGCCGGGATAGTTCTCCTCGCCGTCGGGGCTGATCAGATGGAAGGCCAGGGTGTCCTGCTCATCCGCCTCGATGGTAGTGGTCTCCCACATCCGGACGCCGAAGCCCACCTTGCCGCCGTGGAGGTGGTTCTTGCCGTTGTTGGCGGCCACGGGATAGTTCACGCCGTCAATGGTGAATTCCGCGTTGCCGATGCGGTTGCCGTAGCGGCCGATGGTCTCACCCATGTGGCCGTGGCTCACCAGGTAGCCGGCCATGGTATCAAAGCCGGTGACGATATCGGCCATGTTGCCTTCCCGGTCGGGCACAATGATGGACTGAATGGTGGCACCGTAGTCGATCATGGAAACGGAAGCCCCCAGGTGGTTGGTCATGGTATACAGGGTAACATCGGCGCCCTCGGCGTTTTTGCCGAAAACGCGGCTGGTAATGGCCATGGGAATGCCCTCCTCATGTTGGATTTTTCTACCGGATACCTTTCGATATTCCGGGGCGGATTCCTGCAAACGAAGGAAAACAGATTTCCCTTGCGCGGCGGGGAAAGTCATGGTAAAATGAACACATTGACCGGATCGGAGGAGAAGGAAAATGCAATACGGCTATTTTGACGAGAAGAACCGGGAATATGTTATCACCAACCCAGACACGCCCTCGGCCTGGGCCAATTATCTGGGCTCGCCGGAATACGGCGCCATCATCACCGTGAACGCCGGCGGCTACAGCTTTGTCCGCTCCGGCGCGGCGGGGCGCATCCTGCGGTATACCTTCAATCAGTTTGATGAGCCGGGCCGGTATCTGTATCTCCGGGACCGGGAGACCGGGGACTTCTGGTCTGCCTCCTGGCGGCCGGTGGAGAAGCCCCTGGAGCAGTACCGCACAGAGTGCCGCCACGGCACGGCCTACACGGAATTCATCAGCAAATACGCCGGCATCCGCAGCCGGGCGGTGTATTATGTGCCCCTGGGGGCCAGCCACGAGGTGTGGAGCCTGACGGTGGAGAACCTGACGGACCGGCCCCGGCAGATCCAGGTGTTCACCTACTGCGAATTCACCAACGAAAGCTTTTACACCCAGGACCTGGTGAACCTGCAGTACACCCAGTACATCACCCGGACGGATTTCCTGGGGGACATGCTGCTGCAGCGGATCAACGAATTCTGCCACCGGGAGGCGGACGGCAGCAACGGCTCCGAGCGCTTCATTGGCGTGGCCGGCGCTCCGGTGGAAAGCTACACCTCCCGGCGGGAGCAGTTCCTGGGCAGGCACCATTTTGACCGGCCCCAGGCCCTGCTGGACGGCCGGTGCGACAATTCCCTGAATTACAACGGGAACGTCTGCGGCAGCCTGCAGATCGGCTTTGACCTGCGGCCGGGGGAGGAAAAATCCGCCGCCTTCCTGGTGGGCCAGAAGACGGAGAGCCAGGCCAGGGCCCTGCTGGATTCCTACAAAAATCCTGCGGGAAGGGTGGCAAAAGAGCTGCAGGAGCTGAAGGATCACTGGCACGGAGAGCTGGAGGCCCTGCGGGTGAAGACACCGGACGAGCGCTTTGACGCCATGGTGAATACCTGGAACGCCTACCAGTGCTTCATCACCTTCACCTGGAGCCGGGCTGCCTCCCTGATGTACTGCGGCGAGCGGAACGGCTACGGCTACCGGGATACGGTGCAGGATATCCAGGGCATCCTCCATCTGGATCCGGCCCTGGCAAAAAAGCAGCTGACCTTTATGCTGTCTGCCCAGGTGCACCACGGCGGCGGTCTGCCTCTGGTGAAGTTTACCCACAATCCCGGGCATGAGGATACCCCGGAGCAGGAAAGCTATGTCCGGGAGACCGGGCATCCCCATTACCGGGCGGACGATGCTCTGTGGCTCTTCCCCACGGTGTACAAGTACATTGCCGAGACGGGAGATGTGGCCTACCTGGATGAGGTGATTCCCTTTGCCGACAGGGACCAGGGGACGGTGCGGGAGCACCTGAAGCGGGCCATCGATTTCACCATGAACCACCTGGGTCCCCACGGGATGCCGGCGGGCCTGCACGCGGACTGGAACGACTGCCTGCGCCTGGGCGCCACCGGGGAGAGCACCTTCGTGGCCTTCCAGTTCTACTACGCCCTGCGGATCATGCAGGAGTTTGCCGGGGATGACGCGGCGTATGTGGATTTTCTGAAGGAAGAGGCGGAAAAGCTGCTCACCACGCTGAACGCCTGCTGCTTCCAGGGGGACCGGTTCATCCGGGGCTTCACGGAGGATGGGGCCGCCATCGGCGCCAGGGAGGATCCCGAGGCCTCCATGTGGCTGAATCCCCAATCCTGGGCGGTGATCTCCGGCGCGGCAGGAGAGGAGCAGCGGGAGGTGATCCTGCAGACGGCCTTCGAGCGGCTGAACACGGAGGCGGGACTGCAGGTGATGCAGCCCAGCTACCGCTTCCACGCCTTTGATGGCGCCCGGATGCTGCTGTTCAATCCCGGCACCAAGGAGAACGGAGGCATCTTCTGCCAGCCCCAGGGCTGGGCCATCCTGGCGGAGGCTCTGGCAGGGCACGGCGACCGGGCCTTCCGGTATTTCCTTTAGAGCAGCCCCGCTGCCTGGAATGACCGGGCGGAAAGGCGGGTGCTGGAGCCCTACGTCCACGGGCAGTTCATTGAAGGCGCGGAGAGCCCCTTCTGCGGCCGGGCGCATGTGCACTGGCTGACGGGCACGGCATCCACCGTGATGGTGGGCTGCGTGGAGGGCATCCTGGGGCTGCGGCCCACGCCGGATGGACTGTATGTATCCCCCGCCATTCCCAGGGAATGGGAGGAAATGACCATGGTGAAGCGGTTCAGGGGGAAGACGGTGCGGATCCTGGTGGACAACGCCGCCCACCGGGAAGGAAACCCCAGGGCCTACATCCTGAACGGCGTAAAAAGACCCGCGGCGGTCATCCGGGAGGATGAGCTGCGGGAGGAAAATGAATTGATCGTGGTGATGTAAGCTTATCTGTCGAATTCCCCGTATTCGCAGCCGATGTGGGCTGCGTCCAGATCATCCACAAGACGGAGGCCTTCCTCCGTCTTTTTGTACAGCCGGATTCTGCCTGTGCCTGTGCCGCCGTTCCACAGGCGGTTGTGCTGCTTGCGGCCGGCAGGGTCCTCATAATTCACCAGCAGCATTTCCGCCTTGGGGCAGCGCACCTCCGTTTCCATCACGGAGTCCCGGTTTTCCTGCCGAACGTGCCACAGGATCCCGGTGTCGGTTTCCTCGCAGGAGAATTCTGTTTTCCGGTGATCCCAGGGCTTGGAGAAATTGTATTCATAGGGTGTGCCCTCATACCAGAAGGCCCCCAGAAGCTGCCGGTCCAGAGCAATATGGTAAATCTTGGGCTTGCCGCCTCCGATGTCGAAGGCGCTGTTTTCCAGTCGCTTTCCGGTGAGGCGGCTGGTCAGGTCGCAGGAGCTGAGCCATACCCAGGGGGAGGTGAAGCCCCGACCCCAGTTTTTGTCCGCGTAGCCGAAGCTGCGCTCGGGGATGACGGTATAGCCTTCGCCGTTCAGGGTGATTTTTCCGCTGTACAGGGTTTTCATGCCCTGGGCGTGCCAGTACATCTGGAAGGCCTTCACATCCCGCAGAGGCGTGGAGGCTCCGTAGCCCACGTTGAAGGCGATCTGCTTGTCCAGCGTCAGGTTCCAGGTCATGCTGCCGCCATCGCACATCCACTCGGGATGGGCAGCTGCTTCCTCCGGGGAAACGGAGACGCTGCCCTGCAGGAGCTCTTCGGTGGCCAGGCAGTCTGCTGCCTGTACCTGATAGGGGATGCCCCGGCGGACGGGGACCTCCTCCCAGCCGAAGAAGCGGTGGAGCTGACAGCGGCCTTCGCCCCAGCAGCCTGCCTTCACCATCAGATAAGAGGGACGCCGGTGCGCCGCCTGATTCTCCGGCGTCTGGCCCAGCACCGGTTCTTCGCCGCCCAGAGCCGGATTACACAGAAAGAATTCGATGAAAAAGGGAACCTCCGCCCCATCCCGATCCCGGATGGCCGTGAAGGAGTGCCACCACCAGTCGTAGCCCTCCCGGGCCAGGGAGCCGGTGAGCATGTACTGGTCCCGATAAAGATCCTGCCGGTTGAACATAAGCCTGCCGCCTTCCGGTTGATTTTTTCCGTCCCATCATAGCACGCTTTGGGTAAAAATGCACGCAGAAAAAGAACCCTGAGCCCACATTCCCGCGGGATCGGGGGCTGCCCCGGTAATCGCAGCTCCTCAGTTCAGAGAAGCTGCGAGATCCTGCCGCCACGGCATCGTGAAAATAAAAAAAGAAAGCCGATTGCTCGGCTTGACATAGCACGAGACATATGCTATGTTTATAACACCCTTCCGGGTGCGCCCCTTTGGCCTTCGTCTGCCAACGAAGTTGCTGCTGCCTCAGGGGCTATTTTTATTTGCATCACAATCACCTCCTTTGATGCAGATGGCTTTCATGTGCTGCAGCACACACATGGTTGCCGTGAAAATAAAAAAAGAGCCCGAAGGCTCTTAAATGATCACATCTTCATCTTCCACAGAGAAGATGAAGCTTTCGCTCTCCATCCGCTCCTTGGCTTCCTTCTCCTCGTTGAGCCAGAAGCGGCGCCACCGCTCCTGCTCCTGATCGAAACCGAGCTGCCATACGATGGAGTCGAGCTTGCGGGCGTTGGCCCAAGCTTCCATATAATCATCCATAGTATTTTCCTCCTTTATTTTAGGGGCACACGCCCCTTTTTGTGGACAGTTAGCTGCCCAATCTCCCGGACTTTCAGGGCCGGGACCTGACAGCTAAGGCCATTGACATCAACCGCTCGGCGATGTACAATAGCCTTATCTTCGAGAGTCAAAGGAGACCAGCCGTGCAGCCGACTGGCCTCCTGGTGGGGTTACATGAGTTGAACGAGGACAACGATGACGCATGCTTCAGCCGGTGTGAGGCCGAACATCAGCAATACGTACATCAAGTTGACGATTTCTCTTCTCGTCATGACCACCACCTCCTCTCGGAGATGTTTGCGCTCATATCCCCGAAGCTGGGTTTGCCTGTATCGTTGGCCTACGGATGCCATAAGGCATCGTGAAAATAAAAAAGAGCAGGGCTTATGCCCTGCTCTTATGGTACCCCGGCCTCCTCCGGGATTGGTCGGGCCGCCGGGTCATGCGGCGGTCTTCTTTCTGGTAGGAGACCAGGCGCTTGGCCTTGGCCTCCTTTTTTTCCTCCTCTGCTTGACTCAGTCAAGAAAATTTTCTATAATGGCATTGGGTACCGTTGTACGGACGGCGCCCAATGCCGGGTGGGATGACCGACGATGCTTTACGGGGCCTCGGTGGAATCATCCTTTCCACCTTCGGCCTTGTTCCGCTTGGCAGCCAGTTGCCGAAGGACGCTCTGAACACGCATGTGAGAGATGCGCTCGAACGCCTCGACGGCTTCTGGTCCTTGGTTCATGGCCCACTAAGCAGCTTCCTCGTCAAGGACATAAATCTGCACAGCGACCGTGATGTCGAACAGCTGACCCATTGGTTCTCACCTCCTCTGGGTCGGTTGTTTTGTTTACCGCGCAAAGGCAACGGCAGGCTGATTAGGCCGTGAAAATAAAAAAAGGATATCCGACTGATGCGTCGAATATCCTAAAGTAGGGGGTTACCAGCACTCGGCAATCCTGCCTGCAAGCAGGATGATGCCGATTAGGATGGCGATGATGCCGGAGATTTCCTACATCTCCGACTTGTGGGTCTTGCCATCCACGGCGATAATGACGCCGAAGATGACCATGAACAGGTGGAACAGCATGGTATCACCTCCTTCTGGGTCTGTGTTCCAGCACAGACCCTTTGTAGTGGATGCCGTAAATAAAAAAAGAGCCCGAAGGCTCTTTTAGATTCGAATTGTTTCTCCATTCTTAGAGGTGAAAACCCATACATCGCTATCGCAATACCCGGTATAGTAATCATTGTTTTCGATCCATTTCTTCACTGCGGAAGAAAGGTCGGGAGACCATTTAGCGAATCGAATCGCGTCCATGGCCGGGGTGCCTTTCCGCACCACACAATAGATGCGGATATTCCTATCGAATTGGTCAAAAGACAGAAGCATGTTATTTTCCTCCATTTCCCTCACGAGTATCTCTCGTCTATTGGGGGACCGAAGTCCTGGCTGAATCAGGGTAGCTTGACCCCTGCCTCTCTCCTCGGCAGACGGATGGCGCTTGACACGACGGCAAACACGTGTTAAGCTAAAGAAGACGGGCGTTGCCTCAGCCGCCCGCAGAAGATTATTCTTCTTCGTCCTCTTCCTCTTCACGGGCTGCTTCGAGGGCTTCCTGGTCGGTTGCGCACTCTTGCAGTTCTCCGCTTGGGAGTTGGACTAACCAGCCATAGCCGGTTAGCTGGGGTTGGGATTGTTCATGGTTTGCCTCCTTGAACAGTCCATGCCGGGCGCTTGCGACACCCGGCTTTTGCTACGCCTCGCCTGTAGCTGGCTGTACCTTGCTGGCTGCAAGGCCGTGAAAATAAAAAAAGAGCGTTGCCTCTTGCGAGGACGCTCTCTTTTTTACTTGGCCCGTTCGACCAAGACGGGATAGCCGGCCTCGGCGCAGAAGGTCGCCAAGCCGTCAAACTGGGTATCTTGGGTACCAACTAGCAGCCAGGACCTGCCTACCAGAATCTTTACCTCAAACATGTTATTTTCCTCCTTGCCCTTCAGGGCTTTTTCTTTTATAATCGAAGAGTGGCACGGCTTCTTTGCCGAGGAAACCGCAAGACTCGTTCAGCTTACCGGCTGTTGATGTAATCGCGAGCTTCCTGGTAAGTCACAAATTCGGCAATCTTCTGTCCGCGGAGACGGACTTCGAAGCCGAAGCCATTGTCTACGATGTACATGAGCTCTTCACCTCCTGCACGTAGACAGGGAGACCTGTGGCCACAGGCCTCCTTTTGTGTGCTCTCTGCTGCGCCGTGCGGTGCCCTGACCCCAGAGCGTACGGGTCAGGTCTTGATGGCTGCCACCGACTGGCATCGTGAAAATAAAAAAGGATATCCGACTGATGCGTCGAATATCCTCGATGAAGGGTTACCGCTCGGACTGTTCAGCTTTGGTCGGGTGAACAATTCCAAGCTGGCTCTCTACGATGAAGACGCAAGCCTTCTCGTAAGGAACCTCAAGCTCCATCTGGAGCTTCTGAAGAATCGTTTCGGTTTCGGTCTTCTTCATGAGGTTTCTCCTTTCTGGGCTCTGTGCCTGTAACACAGAGTCCTTTTTCATTTAGGACCATTAATAAAAAAAGAAGGAGGCTTACGCCTCCTTGCTGACTTCCGCCATCAGCTGATAAAGGTAGCCGGGGTCGTCCTGGACTCGCCGATACATCGACATGATGTCCCAGCGATTAAGGACATATGCCATATACTTTGCGGTTTCGCCGCGGTAGTAGTATGGCTGCTCCTTCTCGTTGAAGGTTACTAGTTCTTTCCAGAGCTTAGCATCATTAGACATGGTTATACCTCCTCTTCTCTTTACGGCATCGAGGCCGATGGCGGTGAGCGCTCGTGAAAATAAAAAAAGGATATCCGACTGATGCGTCGAATATTCTGAAACGGGGTTACCAGCAGCCGGCAACCCTGCCTGCAAGCATGATGATGCCGACTGCGGCGATGCAGATGCCGGTGAGTTCTTCGTCTTCCGACTTCTGCCCCTTGCCATCTACGGCGATGATGACACCGCAGATGACGAACATCAGGTGGAATAGCATGGTTCCACCTCCTTTCTGGGCCTTGGGTGCTGCTACACCCTTGGCCCTTTGTTGTTGGGGACCGTAAATAAAAAAAGACCCCTTACGGGGCCAGAATGTTTTCCTTGAACCAGCTATAGTTCAAGGAGAAGAAGGTTTCGTCTTCAGCACGCGGGTACACCGCGTACTCTTCCTCCGGACTGGGGCTGCCCCAGAGAGTGAAAGCCTGGAGTGCAGCGCGATCGAATGCGTTGAAGCATTCGACCATGATCTGGTTCATCGGCCACCTCCAGGTGCAGCCCTGGTGCGCATGACCGATCAGGCGGCCGTCCGCGATGATGTCGAAGTTCCGGCAATCTTTGCCGTAGCCAGTGAACACAAAATTAATTTTGCTGAAATGATAAGGAAGGACCTTCTTCATGGTGTTACCTCCTTGACGCCTTTGACATGACGTCCTATAATCCAGACAGAGAAGCCCCATCGCTTTCGCAACGGGGCGAATCTCACTTGACGCTCAATGCCAGCAATGCTTGTAGGGCGAGTGCCGCAACGAGCGCAAGGAGACACAGAATCGCCTTTGTCTTGTCGGACATAAGCTTTTCCTTTCTGTGCCTGTTCAGTAGGGAGCCTGTTCCGGAGCAGGCTCCTTTTGTTGTGGGTTTCCCCACCCAGATGGTCTACAGGACACCGCTTATCTGGCTCACGGTATCGGGGTGTGCTCTCTGCTGCACCGGACAGGTCCTCATCGGCTCCCTGTGCGGTGCCCTGACCCCAGAGCGTACGAGTCAGGTCTTGATGGCTGCCACCGACTGGCATCGTGAAAATAAAAAAAGGATATCCGACTGATGCGTCGAATATCCTTAATGATGCCATGGAGCAGAGGCGCTACTCTCTGCTCCAAAAGCTACGTAGTGGTTTTCATGAGGCATCACTCTCCTTACCTCTTTGATGCATCGCAAACAACAAGAGCGCCTTGTTTGTTCAGCACAGCCGCCAAGCTGCATAAAAGAGGAAAAGAAAAAAGGCCACCTTTCGGTGGCTCTTTTTTTATCCCTTGTATCCGAAGGCGATGCCAGTCAGTTTCCTGAAAGCATCCAGTTCCTTTTGAGTCGGGGTTTTCCTCGTGATGAACCAGTTCTTGCCCATCACGGGCAGTTGCATGATCAGTTTATCCACTTCGTTCAGGGTTTTGTTCGTCTTGAAGTTGAATTCGATAGGGGTCTCGGCTTCAATTTCCTCGCAAACCTTTTCAAGATCAATTTCCCAATACATAGGATACCTCCATTGAGCCACTTGGCCTTGAATAATTTAAGGCATTTTGCCACCAAGCATCGGCTCCGGGCTGCCACCGACTGGCATCGTGAAAATAAAAAATGAATAGAAAAGTTCGCCGCAATCCCGCGCAATAAAAAAGGGCCGCAG
>R11__coassemble_952_pt1 | contig 17330 bp, 16 predicted proteins | sample R11__metabat2_high_PE_049 | metagenome-assembled genome bin R11
CATGGGCTTTGAGGTGGTGGAGGGCCCCGAGGTGGAGCTGGACCACTACAACTTCGAGCTGATGAACATCCCCAAGAACCATCCCGCCCGGGATGCCCAGGATACCTTTTATGTGGATGACAATATTGTGCTGCGGACCCATACCAGCCCCATGCAGGCCCGCACCATGCTGACCCGCAAGCCTCCCATCCGGGTGATCTGCCCCGGCCGGGTGTACCGGGCCGATGAGGTGGACGCCACCCACAGCCCCGTCTTCCACCAGATGGAAGGCCTGGTGGTGGATAAGGATGTGAACATGGCCGACCTGCGGGGCACCCTGAACGCCTTTGCCGAGCGGCTGTACGGCAAGGGCATCACCACCCGCTTCCGTCCCTCCTTCTTCCCCTTCACGGAGCCCTCCACCGAGGTGGACCTGACCTGCGCCGCCTGCCACGGCAAGGGCTGCCGGGTCTGTAAGGGCACCGGCTGGATCGAGGTGCTGGGCGGCGGCATGGTGAACCCCAAGGTGCTGGAGATGTGCGGCATCGATTCCAGCGTGTACTCCGGCTTCGCTTTCGGCATCGGCCTGGAGCGCATCGCCATGCAGAAATATGCCATCCCGGACATGCGTCTGCTGTATGAGGGCGACGTGCGGTTCCTGGGACAGTTCAGGTAAGGGAGGCAGAGAGCAATGAAAGTACCCGTAAAGTGGCTGAAGAAATATACGGACATCAATGTGGCCCCTGAAGAGCTGCAGCGCCGCATGATCATGATCGGCAACGGCGTGGAGGGCTTGGAGGATCTGGGCGCCGAGGTGGAAGGCGTGGTGGTGGGCCGGGTGCTCACCTGCGAGCCCCATCCCGACAGCGACCATCTGCATGTGACTACCGTGGACGTGGGCGAGGCGGAGCCCCTGCACATCGTGTGCGGCGCCCCCAACTGCCGGGCCGGCATCCTGACCCCTGTGGCAAAGATCGGTGCCCGTCTGCCCGGCGGCGTGAAGATCAAGAAGGGCAAGCTCCGGGGCGTGGTCTCCGAGGGCATGCTGTGCTCCGGCGATGAGCTGGGCGTGCCGGTGGAGCTGTATCCCTCCGTGGGCGCGGCCGGCATCCTGGAATTCAACGAAGAGTATCCCCTGGGCGCGGACGTGAAGCCCATCCTGGGCCTGGATGACACGGTGATGGACTTCGAGGTGCTGGCCAACCGGCCTGACTGCCTGTCCGTGTGGGGCCTGGCCCGGGAGGCGGCTGTGGCCTGCGGCACCGAATTCACCAAGCCGGAGATCACCGTGACCGAGTGCGGCGGCGATATCCACGACTGGGTGCAGGTGGAGGTCAAGGACAGCGAGCTTTGCCCCCGGTACATCGCCCGGGTGGTGAAGGACGTGCGGGTGGGCCCCAGCCCCCTGTGGCTGCGGCAGTACCTGTATGGCGCCGGCATGCGTTCCATCAATAACGTGGTGGATATCACCAACTTCGTCATGCTGGAGACCGGCCATCCCATGCACGCCTTTGACCTGGACATGGTGGAGGGCCACCACATCATCGTGCGCCAGGCAGCGGAAGGGGAGACCATCACCACCCTGGACGGCAAGCCCCATCAGCTTAACCCCGGCCAGCTGGTGATCTGCGATGCCAGCAAGCCCTCCTGCGTGGCCGGCATCATGGGCGGCGAGGAAAGCGAGATCACCGAAAAGACCCACACCCTGATGTTCGAGTGCGCTTCCTTCGACCGGGCGGCCACCCGCATCACCAGCCGGGCCCTGGGCATCCGCACCGAGTCCTCCGGCCGGTATGAGAAGGGTGTTTCTCCCCGCACCGCCATGGAGGCCATTCAGCGGGCCTGCCAGATGATCAACGAGCTGGACGCCGGCGACGTGGTCAGCGGCATCATCGATCTGTATCCCAACCCGGCCCCTGCCCAGGTGGTCACCGCCAGCTGCAAGCGGATCTCCGACCGGGCTGGTGTGGGCATTCCCGCGGAGGACACCGTGCGCATCCTGGAGAGCCTGCACTTCGGCGTAAAGCGGGATGGGGACACCCTGACCGTGACCGTGCCGGATTATCGCCAGGACATTGAGAACGGCGAGGCGGACCTGTGCGAGGAAGCCCTGCGGGTGTATGGCTACGACAAGATCCCCGGCACCCTGCTCCGGGGCGATACCACCCCCGGCGGCCTGGACAAGCGCCTGACCCTGAAGAATGCCGTCAGCCGGGTGCTGGTGGGCAAGGGCTTCTGCGAGATCATGAACTTCTCCTTTGTCAGCCGGAAGAGCGTGGAAAAGCTGAACCTGCCGGAGAATGATCCCCGGCTGAGCCTGCTGCCCATCCGGAATCCCCTGGGTGAGGATACCAGCGTGATGCGCACCACCCTGGTGCCGGATATGCTGGCCACCCTGGCCCTGAACATGAACCATGGCAACGCCGCTGCCCGGCTGTACGAGGCCTCCGCGGTGTTTGACGCGGATCACCGCACCGGGGAGAACCTGCCTACCGAGACCCAGAAGCTTTGCCTGGGTATTTACGGCCAGGGCAACGATTTCTACACCATGCGGAGCCTGACGGAGCTGCTGCTGAGTCAGCTGGGCATTGAGGTGCAGGCAGAACGGGCGGCTGCCCCCTATCTGCACCCCGGCCGCACCGCTGCCCTGAAGCAGGGTGATACCGTGGTGGCCCTGATCGGCGAGGTGCATCCCGCCGTTCGGGAGAGCTTCGACATGCCGGAGCGGGCTGTGATCGCCGAGCTGGACATGAGCGTGCTGGACGCCCTGCAGGTGCCCATGGGTGCTGTGAAGCCCATGCCCCGGTATCCCGCCGTGACCCGTGACCTGGCTCTGGTGATGCCGGAGGAGGTGGAGGTTGGTCCTCTGATGGCCGCCATGAAGGCCGCCGCGGGCAGCCTGCTGGAGGATGCCAGGCTGTTTGATGTTTACCGCAGCGCGGTGCTGGGCCTGGGCCTGAAGTCCGTAGCCTTCAGCTTTGTGTTCCGCTCTCCCGATCACACCCTGACCGAGGCGGAGATCACCAAGGCCATGGAGAAGATCAACAAGGTGGCCGCGGACAGGTTCAACGCCGTGATCCGTGCCTGATTTCCCTTTGTGAAAGACGCCTCTTCGGGCAATCGGGCCCGGAGAGACGCTTTGGACTCCCAAGAAGGAGGTATATCCCATGAAGAAGCTGCTGGCCCTGCTGCTGGCCCTGGCCATGACGCTGACCTGCGTCTTTGCCCTGGCTGAGAGCACCGAGACCCCTGAGGATGCCGCGCCTGCCCTGAGCAAGCCCCTGGTGATCCTCTTCTCCTCCGATGTCCACTGCGGCATCGATGACAACTACGGCTATGCCGGTCTGGCCGCCCTGCGCGACTACTACGCCAAGAACAACCATGTGGCGCTGGTGGACAACGGCGACGCCATCCAGGGCAACGCCATGGGCACCGCCACCAACGGCGGCGACATCATCGACATCATGAACGTGGTGGGCTACGACTCCATCACCATCGGCAACCATGAGTTCGATTACGGCATGGACCGGTTCCTGGAGATCGCCAACACCCTGACCGCCACCCCCTACATCAGCTGCAACTTCACCTACAAGGGCGAGCTGGTGTTCGATCCCTACGTCATCAAGGAGTATGACGGCGTGAAGGTGGCCTTCGTGGGCGTGACCACCCCCGACACCTTCACCTCCTCCACTCCCGCCTACTTCATGGAGGACGGCGAGTATGTGTACGGCTTCTGCGAGGGCAACAACGGTGAGAACCTGTATGCCGCCGTGCAGTCCGCCGTGGATGCCGCCCGTGCCGAGGGCGCCCAGTACGTCATTCTGCAGAGCCATCTGGGCATTGACGAACTGAACTCCCCCTACATGAGCACCGATGTGATCACCCACACCACCGGCATTGACGTAGTGCTGGACGGCCACAGCCACTCCATCATCGACCCCAGCGAGGTCATCGTGAACGAAGCCGGCATGTCTGTGAACTACGGCGATGTGAAGAACGCCAACGGTGACACCGTGATGCTGATCGCCTGCGGCACCAAGCTGGAGACCGCCGCCACCGTGACCATCGGCACCGACGGCACCATCACCGGCAAGGTGTATTCCTGGGACTTTGAAGACAACGCCACCACCGTGTGGGGCCTGACCGGCGACGTGGTGGACATTGTGGCCGAGAAGAACGCCGCTCTGAATGAGAAGCTGAACGTGGTGGTGGCCCACAGCGATGTGGACCTGTGCATCAAGGATCCCGCCACCGGCGAGCGCATGGTGCGTTCCTCCGAGACCAACACCGGTGACCTGTGCGCCGACGCCTATCGTGCCCAGGCCGGCAATGTGGACGTGGCCTTCGTGAATGGCGGCGGCATCCGTGTGGACCTGCCCGCCGGCGATCTGACCATGCAGCAGCTGATGAACCTGCATCCCTTCGGCAACTACCTGACCGTGGTGGAAGCCACCGGCCAGCAGATCCTGGATTACCTGGAGTGGAACGTGCGGAAGACCCCCGGCGAGTCCGGCGGCTTCGCCCAGTGCTCCGGCCTGACCTATGAGATCCACACCTACATCGAGTCCACCGTCACCGAGGACGAGCACGGCTCCTTCGCCTCCGTGGAGGGCGAGCGCCGGGTGCAGAACGTGCTGGTGAACGGCGAGCCCATCGATCCCGAGAAGACCTACACCGTGGCCTCTCATGACTACATGCTGCTCAATGGCGGCGACGGCAACAACATGTTCCAGAACGACGTGGTGCTGCAGCGCGCTGTGAAGCTGGACTACCAGGTTGTCATCGATTATATCACCGAGAACCTGGGCGGCAACGTGGGCGAGGAGTACGCCGATCCCTACGGCCAGGGCCGTATCGTGGTCGTGACCGAGCCCCAGCAGTAATTCCTTCTGAACCCAACCGGGGCTGCCTTCGCAAGGAGGCAGCTCCTTTTTTTCTTTTTGTTTTCTCCTGCCCCATTGCGAAAATTGACTTTTTATGCTATATTGGGGCTGTAAGGGAGTAGTCAGCATGCAAATGCGGTCATGTCAACATCCTGGAGCGATCCTGGCATGGCCTTCAATGACGAGACTTACTCGCAGGCAGGAGCCGCGGGTTTGTCTCGCCTTTTTGTATCCTGCCAATCCATTTGCGGGGAGAGAGAATCATGACCTGGGACCTGATGTTCTTCGTTAACAGCGCGCTGCTGGGCGTGGGTCTGGCGATGGATGCCTTTTCGGTGTCCATGGCCAATGGCCTGCGGGAGCCCGGCATGAAGCACGGCCGCATGTGCCTGATTGCCGGGACCTTCGGCCTGTTTCAGATCGCCATGCCCCTCATCGGCTGGGTATGCGTCCACACCATTGTGGAATACTTCAAGGCCTTTGAGAAGTTCATCCCCTGGATCGCCCTGATCCTGTTGGGCTACATCGGCGGCAAGATGCTGCTGGAGGGCATCCGGAACAAGCAGGAGGAGGAAGAGACGGCGGGGGTGGGCCTGGGCGCCCTGCTGGTGCAGGGCGTGGCTACCAGCATTGATGCCCTGTCTGTGGGCTTCACCATCGCGGAATACGATGCCCTGATGGCTGTGGTCAGCGCTTCCATCATCGGCGTGGTGACCTTCGGCATCTGCATGGGCGGCCTGGTCATCGGCAAGAAATTCGGTACGAAGCTTTCCAACAAGGCGTCCATCCTGGGCGGCGTGATCCTGATCGGCATCGGTCTGGAGATCTTCATCCGGGGACTGCTGGGTGTATAAGGAGGAAAAACTGTGTTAAAGGCTGTATTGCTTTTTGCCCTGGGACTGGTGCTGCTCATCAAGGGCGGCGACTGGTTTGTTGACGGCGCCACCGGCATCGCCCGGCGTTTCCATGTGCCGGAGCTGCTGATTGGTGCCACGGTGGTCTCCATCGGCACCACCATCCCGGAGGTGATGGTCTCCGCCAATTCCGCCCTGGGCGGACACGGGGAGATCGCCTACGGAAACGCCCTGGGCTCGGTGATCTGCAACACCGCCCTGATCGCCGCCATCACCATTGCCGTGCGGCCCTCGACGGTGGAGCGGAAGGCCATCCGCACGCCGCTGCTGTTCTTCTTTGCCGCCGCGGCTCTGTATTCCGTGGTGGCCTATACCACCGGCTTCTTCAGCCGCTGGGTGGGCCTGGCCCTGCTGGCCATGTTTGTGATCTATATCCTGCTGTGTGTGCGGGATGCCAGGAAGGGCTCTGTGCCGGAGGAAGACCGGCTGGACGAGCACACCGCTCCGCTGACCAAGGCCATCATCCTGCTGGTGGTGGGAGCGGCACTGATCGCCGTGGGCGCCGACCTGCTGGTGGATAACGGCACCATCATTGCCACAGAGCTGGGAGTGCCGGAGGCGGTCATCGCCCTGACCTTTGTGGCCCTGGGGACCTCCCTGCCGGAGCTGGTGACCGCCATCACTGCCCTGGCCAAGGGACACAGCGACCTGTCCCTGGGCAACGTGATCGGCGCGAACCTGTTCAACCTGGTGCTGGTCAGCGGCGTGGCCTCTGCCCTGGCACCCTTCCAGATCCCCGTGAGCCGCACCGTGGCCGGCATGAACGCCTCCCTGGTGGTGGATATCCCGGTGATGCTGGGGGTCATGCTGCTGCTGGCCATCCCGGCCCTGCGGAAGGAAAGGCTTTACCGGAGCCAGGGCATTGCCCTGCTGTGCATCTATGCCGCCTTCTGCGTGTTCCAGTTTGTGGTGTAAGGAAAAGAAACCATGATCTATCTTGATCACGCGGCCACCACTCGGCCCGCGGAGGCCGTGCTGGCGGAGATGCTTCGGGTCTCCCGGGAAAGCTGGGCCAATCCATCCGCCGCCTATTCCGCCGCCGGGGATGCCAGGCGGGTGCTGCGTCAGGCCCGTCAGGCTGTGGCGGAGCTGCTGGACTGCCCGCCGGAGCAGGTCATCTTTACCTCCGGCGGCACGGAGAGCAACAACTGGGCCCTGAGCCGGGCGGCCGGGCGGCATGTGGTGCTTTCTGCCCAGGAGCATCACTCGGTGCTGCGGGCGGCAAAGCGCCTGAATTGCCGGGTGACCCTGGTCCGGCCGGACAGCCGGGGTGTAGTGACCCCGGAGGCGGTGGAGCAGGCGCTGCAGCCGGACACCGCCCTGATCAGCGTGCAATGGGCCAACAATGAGACCGGGGTGCTGCAGCCGGTGGAGGAGATCGGTGCCCTGGCAAGGAAACGAGGGATCCCTTACCACACGGATGCGGTGCAGGCCTTTGGCCACGTGCCCACCCGGTGCGGCGGCTGGGATCTGCTGAGCCTGTCCGCCCACAAGCTGTATGGCCCCCGGGGCGTGGGCTGCCTGGTGATCCGGGAGGGCGTGCGGGTTTCGCCTTTGCTTTCCGGCGGCGGCCAGGAAATGGGTCTGCGCTCCGGCACAGAGAACATTCCCGGCATTGCGGGCCTGGGAAAGGCAGCGGAGCTGGCGGCTTCGGAACTGGAGCGGGAGAGGCTGCGGCTTTCCCGGCTGATGGAGGATTTTCTCGGGCAGGTGCACCGGCTTTTGCCACAGGCGCAGGTGCTGGGAGAGGCCGCGTCCCGTCTGCCGGGGATCGCCGCCCTGTATCTGCCCGGAGTGAACGCCGAGGCGGTGATGACTGCTCTGGAGCTTCGGGGTATTTTGGTGTCCGCCGGAGCAGCCTGCGCTGCCCGGGATCCGGCTCCCAGTCATGTTTATCAGGCCCTGGGACTGACGGAAAAGCAGGCGGGCAGCGTCATCCGGATCAGCCCGGGCAGGGAAACCACGCCGGAAATGATGAATACAGCGGCACAGACGCTGAAGGATATCCTGACCATCATCCAAAAATAAACGAAGGGAGAAGAGGACCATGAAAAGAGAAGCGGCACGGAGCAAGGCACAGGAGCTGGTGGGGCAGATGACCCTGGAAGAAGCGGCCTCCCAGCTGCGGTATGACGCGCCCGCCATCCCCAGGCTGGGGGTGGAGGCGTACAACTGGTGGAACGAGGGCCTGCATGGCATGGCAAGAGCCGGCACGGCCACCAGCTTCCCCCAGGCCATCGGCATGGCGGCCACCTTTGATCCAGAGCAGGTGGGCACCATGGCGGATATCGTGGCTCTGGAGGGTCGGGCCAAGTACAACGCCGCCTCCGCTGACGGAGACCGGGATATTTACAAGGGCCTGACCATCTTTTCTCCCAACATCAACATTTTCCGGGATCCCCGGTGGGGCCGGGGCCATGAGACCTTTGGCGAGGATCCCTGCCTGACCGCCGCCATGGGCACGGCCTACGTGAAGCACCTGCAGGGAGATGGCGACACCATGAAGGCGGCCGCCTGCGCCAAGCACTACGCGGTGCACTCCGGCCCGGAGTCTCTGCGGCACCACTTCAACGCCCTGGCCACGAAGAAGGATATGGCATAGACCTATCTGCCGGCCTTCCAGGCGCTGGTGGAGGCCGGCGTCGCCTCCGTGATGGGTGCCTACAACCGGACCAACGGCGATCCCTGCTGCGCCAATACGCCCCTGATGGAGCTGCTGAAGCAGTGGGGCTTTGACGGCTTCTTCGTGTCCGACTGCTGGGCCATCCGGGACTTCTTCACCGGGCATATGGTGGCGGACACCATGGAGGAGGCCATCGGACAGGCCATGAAGGCGGGCTGTGACCTGAACTGCGGCAACACCTATGTGGCCATGATGAAGGCCTATGGCATGGGGCTTGTCACGGAGGAGCAGATCCGCAATGCCGCCATCCGTCTGTTTACCGTACGGTATCAGCTGGACATCATGGCCGGCTGCGAAAGCGAGTATGACCGGGTGCCCTTCACCATGGTGGATTGCCCGGAGCATCAGGCGAAAGCCCTGGAGGCCGCCGGGAAGAGCTGCGTGCTGCTGAAGAACAACGGCATGCTGCCCCTGAAGCGGGAGCGGCTGAAGACCCTGGCGGTCATCGGCCCCAACGCGGACAGCCGCCGGGCCCTGATCGGCAACTACCACGGAACCGCTTCCCGCTATGTCACGGTGCTGGAGGGCCTGCAGGACGCCCTGGGTGCGGATACCCGGGTGCTGTATTCCGAGGGATGCCACCTGTACAAGGACCGGGTGGAGCATCTGGCTGTGCCGGACGACCGTCTGGCGGAGGCCAAAGCCTGCGCCAAGGCAGCGGACGCGGTGGTGCTGGTGCTGGGCCTGGATGAGACCCTGGAGGGAGAAGAGGGCGACACCGGCAACAGCGATGCCAGCGGCGATAAGCTCGATCTGCTGCTGCCGGAGAGCCAGCGCACCCTGATGAAGGCGGTGTTGGATGTGGGCAAGCCCACGGCCATCGTGCTCCTGGCAGGCAGCTCCATTGACCTGCTGGAGGGGAATGACCGGGCGGATGCCATCCTGCTGGGCGGGTATCCCGGGGCCCAGGGCGGGCGGGCCATTGCCGACCTGCTGCTGGGCAAGGCATCGCCTTCTGGCAAGCTGCCGGTGACCTTCTACCGGAATGAGCAACTGAAGGAAATGCCGGAGTTCACCGACTACGCCATGGAGGGTCGCACCTACCGCTATTTTGCGGGAGAGCCTCTGTATCCCTTCGGCTACGGTTTGACCTATGGCGATGCCCGGGTGACGGACGCTGAAGCGACGAAGGACGGGGAAGGCTGGATGATCACCGCCACGGTGAAAAACCCCGGCAGGGCCACGGAGGATGTGGTGCAGGTCTACTGCCGGAACGAGGGCAGCGCCCTGGCTCCGAAGAATCCCAGGCTGTGCGCTTTCCGGCGGATCCTTTGCCCGGAAAAGGGCGAAATGCGGGTTGCCCTGAAGGTGCCGGCCGCCGCCCTGGCTGTCTACGATGAAGAGGGCAAGCCGGTGCAGGAGGGAACGCCCGTCTTCTGGGTCGGCCTGGGTCAGCCGGATGCCAGGACGGAAGCCCTCACCGGGCGGAAGGCTGTGCGGATCGGGTGAGCATGCTGAAAGGACTCGCAAAATTCGAAAAATTATTCGAAAATTGATTGCGCCTGCGGAGCAGCTATGATATAATACCGCTGAACAGAGAACAGGAGGTAAGAGAATGGCTACAATTGCACCTGTATCGGATCTGCGGAACTATGGCTCCGTTCTTGAGAAGGTGGATATCGGTGAGCCTGTATTATTGACGCGCAACGGACGCGGTGTATACAGCATTCGGGATATCCAGGATGAAGAAAACTTCCGTAAGGCTGAAGCTATGATACAGCTCATGTGCGAAATTAACGCGGGAATTCGCTCAGGTGAGGAGGAGGGCTGGATTTCTGAAGAGGATTTCAGAGCACATTTCCGTCATAGCAGGAAGGCAGACAAAGAATGAAATATGGCATCCGGTTTTCTCCTGCAGCACTTTGTGATATGGAAGACGTTTGGGCAGGGGTATTTGCTGCTTCAAAGGAGGAGGAAACTGCCGATCAATATGTCCAGGATTTTGTCGATGCAATCGCCAGGAAAGGGGAATATCCTCAGTCTGGCATTCCGCTGACATATCGTGGATTGTTTACGGGCGTTTATTCTGTGAATTTCAAGGCATATAAAGCATTTTACAGGATGAAGGATGACTGTATTGAGGTCGCCAGAGTTATCATGGCAAAGCGTGATTACATGTATATACTTTTCGGAGAAAATCCGTGAATCGAAAAGGATTAGAATAAATGCAAAACAGACCGGAAGGCGGATCAAGATCAATCCAGCCTTCCGGTCTGTTTGTTATGCCACAAATCAGCTCTTTGCTTCCGGGAACAGGGGCTTGCCGCAGTGGGGGCAGGCCACATCCTCGGTGAAGTTCACATCCTCCGCCGGGAATTCCACGGTCTCTCCGCAGTGGGGACAGTCGTAGTGAATCACCTGGGGCAGGGAGGCTTCCTCTTCCTCCTCGTCCTCTTCCTCATCCTCGCCGAAGAGGCTTTCCTCCAGGTCGGCCAGATCATCATCCACATTGGACACAAAGTCGTACAGGTCGTTGTGGGCATCCGTCAGCTCCTGGATGGCGGCGGCGGTGTCCTCCAGAATGCCCACCATCTCCAGCAGCAGCTTGCTTTCGTCGCTTTCGGCGGCCAGCTTCATGCCCTCGGCCAGTCCCTTCAGGTAGCTGACCCTTTCCGTCAGTTTGCTCATGATGAACCTCCTGTGAATGAAAAAATCCTGCCGCAAGCCGAAGCCGGCGGCAGGAGAATGGGTCATCAGGCGCGGCCCAGATACTCAGGCACGCGGGTATCGATCTTGATCTTGTCGCCGATGTTGATGAACAGGGGCACCTGCAGCTCCAGGCCGGTCTCCAGGGTGGCGGGCTTGTAGGTGTTGGAGGCGGTGTTGCCGGCGAAGCCGGGCTCGGTGTTGGTCACCTCCAGCTCCACGAAGTTGGGAGCTTCCACGGAGAAGGCGCTGCCCTTGAAGAAGCGCACGGTCACGTTGGTGCCGTCCTTCACATAGGGGATGGCGTCCTCCACCTGGTCGTGAGACAGGGGCAGATCATCATAGGTCTCCAGATCCATGAAGTGATACAGGTCACCGTCGTTGTAGGTGTACTGCATTTCCTTGGTCTCGATGATGGCCTTGGGCATCTTGTCGGTGGGGTTAAAGGAGCGCTCCACCACGGCGCCGGTCATCACGTTCTTGATCTTGGTGCGGACAAAGGCAGCGCCCTTGCCGGGCTTCACGTGCTGGAAGTCAACGATGGTCCAGACGCCTCCGTCCCATTCCACGGTAATGCCCTTTTTGAAATCGCCGGCAGTAATCATGATTCATTCCTCCATCTATTTAAATTCCTTAGAAAACCGATTTACAGGATAATCAGGTCCCTGGGGGCGGTGGTCAGGCTTTCCCAGCCGTCCTCCGTCACCAGCACCGTATCCTCAATGCGGACGCCGCCCTTTCCGGGCAGGTAGATGCCCGGCTCCACGGTGATCACCATGCCGGGCTGGGTGAGATCCTCGCACTTGAAGCTGTACCGGGGATTCTCGTGGATGTCAATGCCCACGCTGTGGCCCAGGCCGTGACCCATCCGGCCGGGATAGCCCGCCTCGTCGATGGTGTGGATAGCATGCAGGTGGATGTCCTTGCACACCTTTCCGGGAGCCACCATTTCCCGGCACTCCTGCTGCACCCGCTGCACGATGCCGTATACCTTCCGCATCTCCGGGTCCGGCTCGCCGAAGGCCACCGTCCGGGTCATGTCGGAGCAGTAGCCGCCGTACTTGCAGCCGAAGTCCATCAGCACCAGGTCACCCCGCTTCAGCTTTCTGGGGCCGGGGATGGCGTGGCACAGGGAGCCGTTCTCGCCGAAGGCCATGATGGTGTCGAAGGAATTCCCCTCAGCACCCAGCTTCAGCTGCAGGAAGTCCAGCTCGATCCGCAGGTCGGTCTCGGTCATGCCCTCGTGGATCTTCGGCAGCAGCAGCCGGAAGGTCTCGGAGGTGATCTCGCAGGCCTTGCGCATCAGCTCGATCTCCCGGGGCGTCTTGATCTCCCGCAGCTTTTCCGGTGCCTTGGCCAGATCCCGCAGGGTGATGTCCTCCAGGGCGGCCTTCATGGCGCCATAGGCTTCCACGGTGAGGAAGCACTCCTCGCAGCGGAGGTCGTTGACTCCGTCAGCCTTGCAGCACGCCTTCAGCAGGGCATTGTGATCCTTATCGGGATCGGTCATCATCACGGTGAAGCCCGGTGCCTGGCGCTCGGCCTGCTCGGTGTAGCGGAAGTCGGTGATAATGGTCCGGGATGCGGCGGAGATGTATACCACGCCTTCCCCGGTGTATCCCTCCGTCAGGTAGAACATGTTGGAGGGGTTGTGGACGGCCACAGCTTCGTTTTCCTTCAGCTGCAGCAGCTCAATCAGCCGTTCAGCGGCAGTCATAAAGCACGACCTTTCGGGAACCGTTGCACTTTTGAAAACGGTCCGCGCCTCATTGTAGCATAAAAACCCGGGATTGAAAAGTGCTTTTTTTGCATTCGGCCCGGTTTTTGGCAGGATTTCCCCTCCTTTTCCAGAAAAGTGTGTAAAAGAATGGAGTGAGTTTCGATGGATGAGGTCAAAATCGTTGAGCTGAAGGAAAGCCTGCTGGAGGACAATGACGCGGATGCGGCCCTGCTGCGGCGCCAGCTGGATAACAGGGGGATGTATCTGGTGAACGTGATGTCCGCTCCCGGCAGCGGAAAAACCACCCTGCTGGTGGCCTTGCTGCCCTATCTGCAGAAGAGGCTGCGGGTGGGCGTGCTGGAATCCGACATCGATGGGGATGTGGACGCCCGCACCCTTCTGGCGGCGGGAGCCCAGGCGGTGCAGGTGCACACCGGCGGCATGTGCCATCTGGACGCGGACATGACCCGGCAGAGCGTGCGGGCCCTGGGGGACGGGGCGGAGCTGCTGTTTCTGGAGAACATCGGCAACCTGGTGTGCCCGGCGGAATATGCCACCGGGGCGCACCTGAACGTGATGCTCCTGTCTGTGCCGGAGGGGGACGACAAGCCCCTGAAGTACCCGCTGATGTTCGGCATGGTGGATGGGGTGATCATCACCAAAATGGACACGCTGGGCTGGTTTGACTTCCGGGTGGAGAAGGTGGAGCAGGCTCTGAAGGAGCACAACCCGAAGGCAGCGCTGTTCCGGGTGAGCGCCAAAACCGGCGAGGGCGTGGAGGCATTGGCCGACTGGCTGCTGAAAAAGCACGGGGCCTGGAAGGAGGCACTGCATGGTCAGGGTGATTGAGGTACACGAGAGCGCCTTCGCCAGGAATGATCTGGAGGCGGACAGCCTGCGCCGGGAGCTGACGGAAAAGGGCGTATTTATGCTGAACGTGATGTCCGGCCCGGGCAGCGGAAAAACCACCCTGCTGACGGAGGTCATCAACCGACTGAAGGGGGAAATCCCCATTGCCCTGATGGATGTGGACATCGAAACGGAGCTGGATGCCGGCAGGATCGCGGCGGCTACCGGGGTGCCTGCTATGCAGATCCACAACGGCGGCCTGTGCCACATTGACGCGGAAATGACCGGGCGGTGCGTGGAGGAATTCGGTACGGAGGGCATCCGCCTGCTGATCCTGGAAAACATCGGCAACCTGGTGTGCCCGGCTGAGTTCGATACCGGGGCCCACCGCAGCATGATGCTCCTGTCCGTGCCGGAGGGAGATGACAAGCCCCTGAAATATCCCCTGATGTTCCAGGTATGCGACCTGGTGGTCATCACCAAGGTCGATACGCTGCCGGCCTTCGATTTTGATGTGGAAAAGTGCCGGGAGCGGATCCTCCGGCTGAACCCCCGGGCGAAGATCCTGACCGTGAGCGCCAAAACCGGCGAGGGCATGGAGGCCCTGACGGAGGAAATCCGCAGCATGATAAAATGACGGATTTTTTTCATCCGACCGTCATACAGTTTTCACATTCCCGAATTATGATGCGACTGTCAGAAGGAGATGCAAGTCTCTTGTGACATTCCCTTTCCTTCCTTTTTTCCGAGCCGTCCGCCCTCAAAAGCGGGCGGTTTCTTTTTGCTCCGGCTTTGCATGAAAATAGTCGAACCGGTACCGGCAATTGAGTGTGGATTTTTTGAAAGAAATGTGCTATCCTGTCCATGAACTGATGGGGAAATGAGGAACGGGGAATGCTGCCAAAGCATGTCCAAATTGACACCGACTTACACCTATGAATTTGTGCAACGGACTGTTGCACAAATTCCATAGGGTCACAACGTTGCGATTATGAAAGAGGCTCATACAGAAGCAGAATGCATGTGGCTTTCAGACGAGATTTGGGACTGGCAAACTGTAAGACGGAAAGAAACCGGAATTACGGCAGGGAGTCGAAAAATTTGAAGAGGCAAGATCGAGCAAATCGGGGCGAGAATCGGCAAGGCCTGATTTGCCCGATTTTCTTTGCCTTTTTCCCGAAAAATGCGGTTGACATCTTGCTTTTTCGATGATATGATAAAGGGGTTGAAGCATATGCCCGGGGGCAGTGCGCCCTTTTGAGGTGCGCCTTGTCCGGGAAAGGAGGTATCGGAGAGATGGAAACCCTGCGTCAGGCAAGCAATCGCGTGGTCGGTACCCGCCAGGTGCTGCGGAATCTGAAGGCCGGTACCCTGAAGCGGGTCTATGTGGCCAACGACGCCGACACCTTCCTTTACCAGCAGATCGTCCGCGCTGCGGAGCAGAGCGGCGTGCCGGTGGTCCGTGCGGCGACCATGAAGGAGCTTGGGGAGGCCTGCCATGTGGCGGTGGATACCGCTGCGGCCGGGCTGCTCCGGTAATCCCCATCCACTACTTTGCCATACGTTTCCGAGGGTTGCGGGAATTGATGGATATTTTTCAGGAGGTGCTCAAATGCCCACAATCAATCAGCTGATTCGTAAGGGCCGCGAGAAGGTTTCCAGTAAGTCTACTGCGCCCAGCCTGCAGGGCTGCCCGCAGAAGCGCGGTGTCTGCCTGAGCGTTAAGACCACCACGCCCAAGAAGCCCAACTCTGCCCTGCGTAAGATTGCCAGAGTCCGTCTCACCAACGGAATCGAAGGTACCTGCTACATCCCCGGTATCGGCCACAACCTGCAGGAGCATAGCGTTGTGCTGATTCGCGGCGGCCGTGTGCGCGACCTTCCCGGCGTGCGTTATCACATCATCCGCGGTGCTCTGGATACCGCCGGTGTGGCCAAGCGCATGCAGGCTCGTTCCCTGTACGGCGCCAAGCGCCCGAAGAAGTAAGATCTTTTTTCCGCAGCCGCTCCCGCTTTCGGAGGAAGGCCGGGTTTCAGAAGACGCCGCCCTGTCGGAACACAGGACGGATGGCCGGCTGAGACCGCGGCCCCGTAGACCTGGGGAAAACGCCCCGGGGGCAGCCTGATGCTGACTCGCTGCCAGGGAGAGAGGAACGAAGCCCTTACCACCTATTCCAACCAGTGAATTGAGCTCTTTTGAGGAGGTATACCTATGCCCCGTCGCGGTTTTGTACCCAAGCGCGAGGTGCTGCCGGATCCCGTTTACGGGACCACGGTCATGACCAAGCTGATTAACCAGGTGATGCTGGACGGCAAGCGCGGTATTGCGCAGAACGTCTGCTATGAAGCCTTTGAAACTGTTGCCGCCAAGACCGGAAAGGACGCCAATGAGGTGTTCCAGGACGCTCTGAACAATGTGGCCCCGGCCCTGGAGTGCAAGGCCCGCCGCGTTGGCGGTGCTACCTACCAGGTCCCCCTGGAAATCCGTCCCGAGCGCCGTCAGACCCTGGCTCTGCGCTGGATCGTGGACTTCGCCCGCCAGCGCGGTGAGAAGACCATGGGCGAGCGTCTGGCCGCTGAGCTGATGGATGCTGCCAACAACACCGGTGCCGCTGTCCGCCGTAAGGAAGAGATGCACCGTATGGCCGAGGCCAACAAGGCTTTCGCCCACTATCGCTGGTAATTGGCCTGCTGTTCAAGCTGTCAGCTGATGTAACCAGGCCAACAAAGCGAAAGGAGCAAAAATCGCAATGCCGAGAAGCCATCCCCTTGACATGATCCGTAACATCGGCATCATGGCTCATATCGACGCCGGCAAGACGACGACTACCGAGCGTATTCTGTTCTACACCGGCAAGACCCACAAGATCGGCGAGGTGCATGACGGCGCTGCCACCATGGACTGGATGGTCCAGGAGCAGGAGCGCGGCATTACCATCACCTCCGCCGCCACTACGGCTCTGTGGCACGATCCTCTGGATCCCAACAACACGAACCGTACCTATCGTATCAACATCATCGACACTCCCGGCCACGTGGACTTCACCGTGGAAGTGGAGCGCTCCCTGCGCGTGCTGGACGGCGCTGTTTCCGTCTTCTGCGCCAAGGGCGGCGTCGAGCCCCAGTCTGAGACCGTTTGGAAGCAGGCTGAGACCTACCAGGTTCCCCGGATGGCCTATGTCAACAAGATGGACATCATGGGCGCCAACTTCTACCGCGTGGTGGACATGATGCGTGAGCGCCTGGGCGCCAACGCTGTCCCGATCCAGCTGCCCATCGGTAAGGAAGCCAGCTTCCGTGGCATCATCGACCTGATCACCATGAAGGCCGAGGTGTACTACGATGACCTGGGCAAGGATGTCCGCGAGGAAGAGATTCCCGCCGACATGCTGGATGAAGCCAAGAAGTGGCACGACGAGATGGTCGAGAAGGTCTCCGAGCAGGATGACGACCTGATGATGAAGTTCCTGGAGGGCGAGGAGCCCACCATCGACGAGATCCGGGCCACCATCCGCAAGGCCACCATCGCCTGCAAGATGAACCCCGTGTGCTGCGGCACCTCTTACCGCAACAAGGGCGTTCAGCCCCTGCTGGACAACATCAGCTACATCTCCCTGAACAAGCCTCTCTATGATGACGACGGCGACCGGACCCTG
>R11__coassemble_986_pt1 | contig 16931 bp, 13 predicted proteins | sample R11__metabat2_high_PE_049 | metagenome-assembled genome bin R11
CGTCCCTCCTGCCGGTGGCGGAAATGCGCGAAGCCGATCTGTTTGACGTGTTCGAGAGCAACCTCCAGGCCGAGATTCCGTACCGGCAGGAGGAGGCAGTCTCCTCCATCATCCGCCGCACAGGATATCATACCCTGGCCGTTGAGCTTCTGGCCAAGCAGATCTATGCGGGATTCCTTTCCATCGAAGAGGCTGAAGGGCTGATTGCTTCCTCCGGTACGATCTCCGCCATGAGCGAAAGCGTTGATTACGAAAAGGATCAGTCGCTGCAGCATGCAGAAATGGCCGCCATCCTGGATAGCCTGCTGAAGGCGGATCACCTGCCAGAGGAAGCCCTGCATGCCCTGAAGCTGCTCTCCCTGTTCGGACCGGATGGCATTGACGCAAGCGCCTTCCGTCATCTGGCCGGATTGAAAAGCATGGACGGAGTGGATCAGCTTGTCGGCAGCGGCTGGGTGACCTCCCGGGCCGATCGGCTGCTGCTGCATCCTGTCATGGCGGATTTCGTGGGCACCTGGCCCTGGAGCTCCAGCCAAAGGCAGGTGGAGCAGCTGATGGAAAACCTTTACCGGCTGATCCGGCAGGCGGGCGGCTCTCACACCGCTTCCCAGCCCCTTTACCCGGATGTGGAACGGCAGACGCCCGAAAACTATCAGCACCTTCTTTCCGCGCTGCGTCTGGCGGAGCGGGTGCTGACGGCTTATCCGGAAAAGTGTGGAATCCGCCAGCGGCTGATGTATCACCTGGCCATGGATCTCCCGCTGGATCAGGAGGAAAGGATGCTCCGCTACACAGAGGAGCTGCTTGCCGCTCCGGAGTATCTGGACCCGGGCAGTCTCCTGCGGCTGTGCGGCGAGGCCGCCCTGCTTCTGGGCCGCATGGAGTGCTACCCGGAAGCCTATGCCATGCTGGACAGGATGCGGCAGCTTCTTCATCAGCACCCCTCTGCCTATTACACTTCGCTGCTGGCCCAGGCAAACGCCATCCTCCTCTACAACGAATCCACCAGCCACGCCACAGCAGCAATTGATCGCAAATGCCTGCGTCTTCTGGACAGGGCTATCGGGGCGGCCCGGCTCAGCCGGCATCCGGATGGGAAAAAACAGCTGGCCTCCTGCCTGCTCAGCAAGGCCACGACCCTGATGAACATGCCGGAGCCCCCTGTGGCCCGGTGTTACCAGGTGATGACCGAGGCCATCCGCCTGGTTACCCGTCACACGACGGATTATGATGAAGTCCGTTACCAATGCTTCTGCAGCGCCTCCCAGTTCTTTGCCGTTTTCAGAGACGACAAGGCCTCCGCTCTCCGCTATCTTGCGGTGGCCAACCACATCGCCGATACCGGGCGGGATTCCGATCTGGGCTGGGTCGACCATGTATGGGAGGAGGAGGCTCCCCTCTTTCGGGAGATGGGCATGTACCGGGAGGCGTATGACGCCATTGCGGACGCCCTGACGCTGTGTGAAAATCACGCGGACGCCGCGCCCTATCAGCGGGCACGGCGCGAGCTGATGGATGTGCTGGACACCATCGGGCAAGCTGCCGGGCGCAGCGGGGATGCAGACCTTGCCAACGAAATCGAAGAAAAACTCAATCAGGAAGCCGAAGAGCCGGAGACGTGAAGTCTCCGGCTCTCCCTTGCACCGGCAAATCCATTTTGTCGCATGGCGTGTGGTATACTCTCGCAATTACATACCGAGCATACCAATAATCATGCTGGATTCACTCACCATGATTTCAACCATGTAAGAGTCTCCATCGCTATCCATGGCAGAATAGATATCATCGTACATAGGAATGATCGAAACAACGGTCTTATTATCCGCACTAAGCAAATAGTTCAGAACCATTTTGAATTCTTCGGACTTATAGTCGTACGGAGATTCAATAGAATCGTAACTGGATGCTGCCAGGTTCATCACTTCGATCATGTACGTGCCATCACTATCGCTGATCATCCCCATATACGATGTACCCTTAGAATCAACCGCCGTGAAGGTATCGCTCCCCATGTCAACCACACTCACAATTTTGGCATCGGTAACGGGACTGATCACATAGGTCACAATATCCTTAAGATCGTACGTAGTTGTAGCAGCATCGGCACCGAGCTTTTCAGCGGCCTCCGGAGTGGCTGCAGGTGCTTCAGTTGGTGCTTCTTCATCTGCTGCAGCTTGAGTATTTGCAGAAATATCAGCAACAGTGTAATGGACCTTTGCCTCTTCCAGCGCAGAAATGACAGCGCTATCATCGGGAGCCTGGACAAGGACGGACGAGCAACTGGCAAATGCTTTGGAATCAATGTCACTGCCAATTACGGTAATGTTAGACAGCTTGCTGCAGAAGCCAAAGGCATACTCACCAACATTACCGACAGCACCATTGACGGTCTCCAGCTTCTTGCAATCATAGAAGGCACGATTACCAATGTTGATGCCATAGGTCACGAATGTGATCGTCTTGAGCTTATCGCAGTCGGTGAATGCGTGATCAGCGACTTCGATGCCTGAGATCGTGATCTCTTCAAGCTTTTCATCGAATGCGAAAGCGTATTCTTCGACATCGGCGGCAACGCCGTTTACAGTCTTCAGCTTGTCGCAATCATAGAAAGCTCTTTCTTCGATAATGACGGAATCGCCGACCAGCGTAATTGTTTCAAGACTGCCGCAGTTGGTGAAAGCATGATCCTTAACGCGTTCGCCGCCGATCGTGACCGATTCAAGATCATCACAGAAAGCAAAGGAATATTTGTCAGGGTTCAATACAGTTCCGTTTACGGTAACAAGGGAGTCACAATCGTAAAACCCGCGCTCTTCGACGGTCGTGCCATCGTCGGCAAGCGTCGCGGTTTCCAAGGAACTGCAATTGGTAAAGGCATGATCTTCAATCAAGGTCGCGGAAGTCGTTACCGTTACCAGATCATCGCAAAAGGCAAAAGCGTATTCGCCGATCGTAGCGATGGAATCCGGAATCGTAACTTCTTCCAGATCACCGTTGCTGTAAAATGCCCTCTTGCCGATGGCAACTACGGTATGACCGTCAATGGAATCCGGGACTGTGAGCTTGGTTTCCTAGCCAGAGTACTTCGTTATGGTTGCGACACCATCCGAATCGAGCTTGTACTGATAGTCGCCGCTCTCTGTGTCTGCAAGGCTTACCGCACACAGACAACAAATTACCAACGCCATGAGCAACGCGAGAACCACCTTGGTATTCTTCATAGAAAACCCCTCCCTAATCTATTCATCAAAGCACTTGCCGTGCTTGATTCCGAGCCTTGATACCCATTTGCTCAATGGCATTATATCTTAACGAAGATACAATTTGGATTTCCTGATGCAATTGTTTTAAAATTCCTTGTTTTCTCCAATTTGAGTGCTGACTCATACCAGTCAAGGGTGCTGCTCCATGTATCACAGCACACGGTCAAGGACGAGTACGGCGTGAATTACGATTTCATCGACTGATTTCCCGGAACTGCAAAGGAACCCCGGAGGGCATCAGCCTTCCGGGGTTTCGTGATCCAGAGGGATCAATCCGCGTTGAACAGCGCCTCCAGCACATCCTGATGCTCGGTCAGGATGTTCAGCAGGGTATCGTTCCAGTGGCGGGCGTCCTTTTCGGCGCTGCCGAAGACATAATCCTCCTGGCCGTAGTCGATAACGTCAAAGCCGGGAATGGCCTTGCTGGCACCGTCCGTGCGAACCTTTGCCGCGGCAGCCAGGGAGAAATCGGCGGTGCCGTCCTCATTCAGGGTGACCCAGCCGCTGATGTCCGTGCCGGTGGCTTCCGTGGCGGTACCGTTGGTCTGCTGGGGCTCGGCAGCCGCCTTGGTGATGTCCTGCACGGCGGTCTCGTCATACCTGGCCACCATCTGATCCACATACAGAGCCAGGGATTCGCCGAAAATCTCGGAGGGCACATGGCCGCCATTCCACTGCCACTGGATCTCCGCATCTGTGCCGGCGTTCAGCAGGGCGATCTGCAGGTTCAGGGAATTGAACATGGAAATGTCGCCCTCGGAGGCGCCCATCATGATGCGCACCCAGGTCGCTCCCTCGGTATCATCCGTACCAATGAAGTTCAGCGGGTTGTACAGGGCCACCTGGTTGTTGCCGAAGCGATCCCCGCCGTTATAAATCTCGGCGATATCCTCGGCGTAGGCGGTCAGCATTTCGTCATAGGTGGCGTAATTCTTGGAATCGGTGCTGCTGCCCGCGGCCTGGGTGGTTCCGGCGTCGGGGGTGCCCACATCCATGGCATCGCCGGTGCTGTTGGCGGCCACATCCGCATTGGCGAAGCCGCGGTCGCCGGCCACACCCTCCGGCATTTCGCCCAGATCGGCAGGCGCGCCGTCCATGCCGTCAGGCTTGCCGGTCATGCCATCGGGGCCACCGGTCATGCCATCGGGCCTGCCGCCGCCCATGCCGCCGGGGCCGCCCATCATGCCGCCCTTGCCGGAGGACGACGCCGCGTACCGGCCTTCGATGAAAGCCTCCGCCTTCTCCTGGGTGGTCATGGCGCTGACCTGCTCATCCGTCATGGCATTGCCCTCCGCGTCAAACCAGGTCCAGCCCTCGGCATAGTCCAGATTGGCCAGATACCAGGTCAGGTTCTGCCGGAATTCCGCCATGTACAGATCCAGGTAGGTGCCATGGTAGCCGTTCGTCTCGGGATACTGGTCGGGATCGCACGCAATGGTCAGGGCAATGGTGCTGTTCATGGCGCCGTCCCCATCCAGGTCGAAGCCCACGGCGGCTTCCTCCACCGTCAGCTCCTGCCCGTTGATGTAGTCCATGTAAGCCTCGGACAGGTAGGCCGCCAGCTGCTTCTGGAAGGCGGAGCCGAAGTCGTAGGTGGCATCCAGGGTGTATTCAAAGGCCATGGCCATGTCCGCCTCGTAAAGGCTGGTGATGGCACTGTAGGCCACGCAGCCCCAGGCGGCGTCAGACAGGTCAACCTCTTCCCCGTTCACGTTCACGGTGGTGACCCATTCGCCGTCCCCGTCCCGATACACGCCCACCGCGCCCACCTCTTCCTGATAGTCGAAGAAGGCAGGGTTGTTGCCGGTCACCGCAAACATGGTGGCATGGGCACCGCCGCCGCTGCCGCCGGTGGAGATCAGTCGATCCACATCACCGGGCAGATTGCCCAGCAGCACATTGTATTTCACAAAGCGGGCCGCTGCCTTCTGATCCACCAGGCAGGAGGGCGCATCACCGGTATAGTAGGTGTTGCCGTCGGCGTCCACCGCCGTGGACTGCTTGCCCCGGTTGCCGCAGGCGATGTTGATGTAGCCCTCGGCCGCGTAGGTGGCGGCGGCGGTGGTGTTGGTGGAGCTGCTGTAGCCCGCCGCACCGGTATTCAGGATCATGGGGGCAGTGGCGGCGGTGTACACCTGGCCATTGGTGGAGGTCACCGTGGCGGTGTAGTCGATCACCAGGGAGCCCTGCACAGCCTGCTCCCCGTCAGCGGCCGTCACATCCGCCGCACCGTCGCCATCGGTATCGATGCCGGTGACATAGGCGCCGGGAACACAGACGGACACGCCTTCATTCTCCGCCAGCTCCGGATAGGCTACGGCAGACACCACGGACAGGGTCCAGGCGTCCCCGGAGGCAGAGTAGGTCCAGGTCTGGTCAGGATTGTTCTTCAGATTCAGCGTGGTTTCAATGAATTCCTTGCGGGTCTGGTAATCCTCCGCCGCTTCCGCGCCCGCCAGGGACACGCAGGTCAGGAGCAGCGTCAGCGCCAGCAGCAGGGACAGAGCTTTCTTCAGCATTCTTTCTTCCCTCCGTTTTTACAGACCGGCTTTTGCCGATCAGAGGCAGTATAATCCGGATTTGTGAAGGATTTAAAGGCAGAATGTGAATTTTATATGGAAAGTACCGTGCTTCCGGTCACCAGCCTGTAATCCTCCGGGTCCGTGTCTCCCTCCGTGCTCAGGCACAGGATGACGGAATCCGCACCGATCCCCAGCTTTTCCCGCAGCTCCCCGGCAGCCTCCTCCGTCAGCAGCCAATCCGCCAGGCCGGTGGTCACAGCCCCGGATTCGCCGGAAACCACGCCCTCTCCTGCCAGCAGCCGCATGCCCCTGCGGGTCACTTCATCGCTGACCGCAAAGGCGAAGGACGCATGTGCGCGCAGCTGCTCCCAGGCCAGCGTGCAGGGAACCGCACAGTTCAACCCGGCCATGATGGTCTCGCAGGAGCCCTGAGCCGGATGAGGCTTGCCGTCTCCCCGCAGGAAGGATTCATAGAAGCAGGCCACCGTATCCGGCTCCACGATGGAAATGACCGGCTTGCTGTCCGGCCAGCGGTTTGCGGCTGCCGCGGCAAAGGCACCCGCCATGGAGCCAACGCCCGCCTGCAGGAAGATGTGGGTCGGCCCCTCGCAGCCCAGCTCCGCCATCCGATCCGCCGCCTCGGTGAACATGGTCAGGTAGCCCTGCATGATCCACAGCGGCACCTGCTCATAGCCAGGCCAGGCCGTATCCTGAATGAGATACCAGCCCTTCTCTTCCGCCATTTTCCGGGTCATGGCCACACAATCGTCATAGCGCAGGTCGGTCACGGTCACCTGGGCGCTTCCGGCGTCCCGGATCGCCTGGGCCCGGGCCTCCACGGTTCCCCGGGGCATATAAACATAAGCCCGACAGCCGAAGATCCCCGCAGCCCAGGACACGCCCTTGCCGTGGTTTCCGTCTGTTGTGGTAATAAAGACCATTTGGGCGATTTTCTCTGCCCAGGGACCGGAGCGCAGCGCATCCAGGGTGGTTTCCTCCGGGTTCAGCCCCAGCTCCCGGCAGATGATCCGGAACATGGCGCAGATGCCGCCCAGGCCCTTGAACGCCTTCAGCCCAAAGCGCTTTGACTCATCCTTCACCAGCATTGCCCGGATCCCGCCCCGGGCCGCCCGATCCTTCAGCTCCACCAGGGGCGTTTCTCCGTAGCCCGGCGTCATTTGGTGGATCCGCAGAACCGCCTTCGCCGCGGCGGCGTCAAAGGGCAAGCTGTCGCAGGGTGCGGGGCAGGTGTTCTCCGCGCAGAGAACGGTCAGTATTTCTTCCGGCATCGTTTTGCCAGCTCCTTCCACAGGAATGCTCCATCAGCAAGGGAAAGGATTTCGGTTGTCACCAGACCAGCTTGTCCGCGCTGACGGTGCCCAGTTTCTGTACCCAGGCGCTCACAGCGGTGTTGCCCTTCATCTCGGTGGTGACGGCCTGTTCTTTCATTTCTTCGGGCATGCCGCCGGAGATAAACGCCACGGTGTAGGCGGCATCATCCGCAGGCTCGGCGCCGTCCTTCATCACCAGGGTATAGGGGAAGATCTCGCCATTCACCTCCAGGCCGGCAGCGGCCAGCTCCTTCAGTTCCTTGCCGCTGAGGGTGACCGTCTGCACTGCGGAGGAGAAATTCGGGGTGATCATGTTCACAACGCTCTCGGTGATGTGGCCCGCATACAGCGGGGCCATGACGCCAGCGGCGTTGGCGGTGTGGCAGTCAGTCAGGCTGCAGACGGAAACCAGCGCGGCATCGGCTCCGGCGGCCTCCCCGATGGCCATGGCCACCAGCTTCGCGGTGTCAGCCTGGCTCAGCGTTTCGGCAGACTCGGCGATATACACACCGCCGGTGGTCAGGCGTTCCTGGTTGATCCGGTCCAGCTCGGCCAGGGCCTCCTCGCCGGTCATGTTGCCGCGCACCACCTCGTAGAGCACGTCCGCGAAGGAGGTCACAATGTCCTCCCAGGGGCCGTAGCAGCTGACCAGGGGCTGCACATAGCCGTCATTCAGCAGGTCCTCCACCTCCTTCAGGAAGCTGCCCTCGGGAATGGTGGTTGCCGTGATGGGCGAATAGTAGGTGTCATTCACCTGCTCCTTTTCGGTGCCGTAGCCGGTGGTGGCCCAGGCCGTCTGCCCTTCCGGCGTGGAGAGGAAGGCCAGCACCTTTTTCGCGTCCTCCAGCTTTTGCGGATCGCTTTCCAGCGTCCTGCTCAGGCCATAGTAGCGGGAGGTGTTGGTGCACAGCATGTTGTCGCCGCCCTCCTCCGCCAGGAAGGGCATGATGCCGTAATCCCAGGTGCCGTAGTCGGCGCTCTCCCAGTGGGCCACGGTCCAGCTGGAGCAGGAGTGGATCAGCGCCCCGCCGATCATGAAGGTGGGGTTGGCCCAGTTGTTGCCGATATACTCCGCGTCGATGAAGCCGGCATCCACATAGTCCTCAAAGATCTGCATCACGCTCTCCAGGTTGCCCACAGCGGTGGCCTTGCCGTCCAGGAAATCCTCCTTCCACTGTTCGCCATCCGGTGTGCCAAGGAAATCGGTGGTGCCCAGGTTCCAGAACAGGTTCCAGATGTGGCCGTCCAGGTCCATCCGGGCCGCCATGACCTGCACCTTGTCATCCACGGTGATATCAAAGGGAGCGTATTTGGCCTCGTTGGCGTCGTAGAACTTCTGCAGGTCGGGGTTGGCGTCGATCTGGGCGACCACGTCCTTCAGGGCCACCATGTCCTCAAAGCTCTGGGGCAGGCTGATGCCGTACTGCTCCGCCAGCGTCTTGTTGTACACCAGGCCATTGATGGTGGCCGGGCCGGGCAGCACGTAGATGGCGCCGCCCATGTCCACCTCACTCAGGGCGCTCTCCCGATAGGCGTTGATGAAGTCCTCGTCGGAGAGGTCGAGCAGGTATTGCGAAGCATAGTCTTCATCCGGCAGCACCGTGGTGACATAGATGTCCGGAATGTCCCCGTTCTGCAGGGACAGCTTGAAGTACTCGGACATGTTGTTGGTGGCGATGGTCACCACATTCAGATTGACCTCTGGGTAAGTCTCGTGGAAGGCCGCCTCAAAGGCTGCGGTGTCCCAGCCCCAGTAGGCCAGCATGGTGACCGGCTCATGCGTCTCTTCCGCCGCGGCACAGCCTGTAAACAGGGTACACAGCATGGACAGGGCGATCAGAAAGCTGAAAAGCCTTTTCATATTTCTCACGATCCTTCCTTACTTCTCCGCGTCGGCGGGGGTAATGGTGGGATGCTTTGCCAGCCAGGCCTGGATGGTCTGGCCCAGCGTGGTTTCCGTTTCGGTGGCTTCGGTGTATGTCTCGCTGTCAAAGGTACCGGCCACCATGGTCACGGTGTACACCCTGCTCTCGTCCAAAGCGTCGGTGGCACCGGCGGCCACATAGGGGAAGGTAAAGCTGCTGCTCGTCGGCTCCTCCCCTTCTGCCGCCGTTTCTTCCGTCAGGGTGAAGCCCTCCGCCAGCATCTGAGTCAGCTGCGCGCCGGTCAGCTTCAGTATCACCAGCCTGGTGTTCAGGCTGCCGGGCAGGCACACGTTGTAGTTGTTGCTGAGGATCTTGCCGGCGAACAGATGTCCGTACACGGCGCTCGGGTTGAAGGAACGGTTGGCGGGATCGTTCATCACCACCACGGCCGCATCGGTGCCGCCCTGCTCCAGCAGCATGTTGGCCATCAGCTGGGCAGTCTGTTCGTTGGTCAGGGTCTCGGTCACCGTGGCCATCACGTTCTGGCCGGAGGCGGCTTCCGCCTTCTCCTGATCCACGTAGGCGGCGACTGCCAGGGCATCCTTGGTTTCATAGACCGCCGCCTTGACCGCGTCACCCATCTGCACCACGATATCCTCGTAGCCGGGGTACAGATACGGCGCCAGCAGATCGGCCTCGATGCACTCCGCCACATCATCGTAGAAGCTGCAGTCGGTGGTGCCGGTGCCATTCCGCAGGGGCGAGATACAGGAGGCGTCGCTCATCATGGCGGCCTGTCCTTCCTCGCTGGAAAGGTAGTCCATGACCTCCAGGGCCTTGGCCAGCTTCGTCTCATTGCCCGCTTCGCCCAGCTGCTTGCCCAGGCCAAACCGGAAGCCGGTGGTAGAGGTCAGGATCTCGTCCCCTTCGTTGATGCCGTAATACGGGATCATGCCGAAGGTATCGTCGCTTTCCTCCACCTGCTCCATGAAATACAGCAGATTGCCGATGCTCCAGCCGAACACGGCCTCCCGGTTCAGCAGGTGACCATAGGTGGCGGCATCGCCGTCATTCACGCTGTAGTCGTCAAAGGCGTCCGCGTCGATGAGCAGCTGCATCACCTGCAGGCCCTCGCCGAAGCCCTCCTCCGCGGAGGCGTTCCCCGCCTGGAAGGCCGTTTCCCACTCCGCGCCGTCCGGCGTACCCAGGAAGCCCGCCTGGCTGTGGGTGGTGACCATGCGGAACCAGGTGCCCTGGAACTTGCCGGTCACCGCAATAGGCGTCATGTCCGTCTCAGCGCGGATGGTCCGGCAAAGGTCAGCCAGCTCCTGGGCGGTGGTGGGCACAGCCCAGCCATGCTCCTCCAGCACGGTCTTGTTGTAGAACATGCCGTAGTTCACGCAGACGGCGGGCAGCAGATACACATGGCCGTCAATGTCGCTGGGGGCCAGGTAGGCCTGGCTGTACCGGGAGGCGAACTCATAGGCGGACAGGTCCAGCAGCGCGCCCTGCTGCAGATCGTCCTCAAACAGGTTGGTGGCGAACACGATGTCCGGCACCTCCCCTGCCGCCAGCTTCGAGGCCATGTATTCGCTGCCGTTGGGGCCGGCGTAGTATTCAATGTCCCAATGGATCTCCGGGAACCGGGCCGTTACCGCCGCCATAAAGGTGCGGCAGTTGGCGGAATTGAAGGTCAGCACGGACAGCGTCACCTGCTCCGGCTCCGCGGTCGCGACCGCCGCCGTGCCGAGAAGGGTCATTACCGCCAGCAGGCAAAGCAGCCGCAGGAAGAAGGGTCTTTTCATTTCCTTACGCCTCCTTGTGATTCCTGAAATTGCTCAGGGTCTTGATCAGCATATTCACATCGATGGGCTTGGCCAGGTGGGCGTTCATGCCGCTTTCGAGCGCCTTGCGGATGTCCTCGTCAAAGGCATTGGCCGTCATGGCGATGATGGGGATGGTGGCAGCGTCCGCCTTGCCGCTGGCGCGGATGGCCCGGGTAGCGTCATAGCCGCCCATCACCGGCATCATCACATCCATCAGGATGGCGTCAAAGCTGCCGGGCGCGGCGTTGGTGAAGGTCTCCAGGGCGATCTGGCCGTTCTCCGCCTGGGTCACGGTGGCCCCGGCGTCCTCCAGCAGATCCACGGCGATCTCCCGGTTCAGGTCGTTGTCCTATACCAGCAGCACGCGCATGCCGTCGATGCTGATGTCCTGGGGCGCCTGCGCCTCGGCCTTGTGGGCCTCGGGGTCGATATCGATGTCCATTTCGATCACGAAGCGGGTGCCCGCGCCCAGGGTGCTTTCCACCTGGATGGTGCCGCCCAGGATGCCCACCAGCTGCTTGGTGATGGCCATGCCCAGGCCGGTACCCTTGTAGGTGGTACGGGTGCCGCCGTCCTCCTGGGTGAAGGCCTCGAACAGGTGCGGCAGAAACTCCGGCTTCATGCCGATGCCGGTGTCCTCCAATTCAAACACATAATGTGCCCTGCCATCCGCAGCCGCCGTTTCCCTGGCCCGGAAGGTGATGCTGCCGCCGTCCGGCGTGAACTTGACGGAATTGCCAAGGATATTGATGAAGATCTGCCGCAGATGCAGCGCGTCGCCGATAACCGCCGGATGCTCGAAGGGGCCGGCCTCCCGGATGAGGCGAACGTCCCGGTTGGTCAGCTGTCCGCCGATGATGGAGGCGCAGTTATCGCACAGCTCACGAAGGTCGAAGGGCTCGTGATTGGCCACCGTCTTGCCGGATTCGATGCGGCTCATGTCCAGCACATCGTTCACCAGGGACAGCAGATGGCGGCTGGAGCCGTCGATCTTGCTCAGGCAGTCCGTCACGCGGTCCCAATTCCCCTCGGCAGCGGATTTCAGGCCGATGGTGGTCATGCCCATGATGCCATTGATGGGTGTGCGGATGTCATGGGACATGTTCGACAGGAAGTCCGTCTTGGCCGCGCTGGCGGAGCGGGCCTCCTCGGTGGCCGCCTCCAGCTGGGTGTTCAGCTGGGTCAGCGCCTCGTTGTGCTTCCGCTCCGTCTCCTCCCGGCGTCTGGCGTTGCGGGAAACCATGATCAGAATCACCAGCAGCACGGCCAGCGCGATCAGCAGGCTGCCGATGCGGATAAAGAAGGCGTTGGTGGCGTTCAGCACATTGGTGGTGTTGGCGCCCAGCACCTGCTAGGGCACCAGCATCAGCAGCGACCAGTCCGTGCCGCCGATGGGCTCCATGGCGAAGAACCAGCCCTCGCCGGAAAAGCTCAGCTCTCCGGCAACGCCCTCCCGGCGGGTCAGCTCCTCCCGCAGCGCCTCATGAGTGCAGCCGGTGACGGGCAGTGCTTCGATTTCATTGATCAGATTGTAGCCGGTCAGCAGGTCCCGCCCTGTATAGCGGTAAAGCCGGACGCCGTCGGCGTTCATGATGTACAGCAGGCCCTCACCGCCGAAGGCCTCCACCTCCAGCTTGCCGCTGAAGACCTGCATCTCCACGGCAATGCCCACGAAGCCGATCTGCCTTCCGCCGATCTTTTCCGTTTCCGGCAGCCGGCGGAGGAAAACCAGATGCTCCGTATCCGTATCCGTGTAGGGCAGCGTCATGATGGCCGCCTGTCGGTCCGGCGCGCTCTTTGTCAGCATGGACAGCTCCGTCCACTTGCCCTTGTGGCCGTCCGAAGTGTAATACATGCCCTTGCTGTCAAAGAGGATCGCGGTGACCTCCTCATCGTTGAGGAAGCCTCCGGCCCAGGAAGCCGCGGCCAGGGGATCCTCCTGCCGGGTGATTTCCTCCGTCGCGGCCAGGGAGGCCAGGGTGGCGGTGTATTGCCAGTGGTCGTTCACGATGGTCTCGGCCATCTGCGCCGACTTGGTGCCGTACTCGGTCATATTGGTCTGCCGCTCCCGGAACAGCTCGCTGCTCAGGGTGGCGTAATAATCCTTGATGCTGAAGCCCGATACCACGGCCGCGGCCAGGATCACGATCACCGTGATGATCACCGGGATGCGGTGGGACTTGCTGTGCTTCTGCGTTCGGGGCATCTTCCAGCCTCCTTTAACGATGGGAAAAGCTTTCGTCAATACCCCGGCGGCTGAAAGGCCACCGGCGATCGCGAAAGCGGTCTGCCTGATTCTCCATGTGAATTGTAGCACATCACGGTGATTTGTGCAACCTGAATCAGACGATTTTTTCAACTTTTCGGAGATTTTCAACCTTTTGTTTGATTTCCATGGATGGTGGTGCAAATACACCCCGGCACGGAGAAATCACGCCATTCCTTCACAGGCAATAACAGCCGCTTCCGGATCCATGTTGCAATCCAATTGATAGAAGGCGGCGCTGCGGCAGACCCGCCGGATCAGCTGCAGTGCCCTGACCTGCCCGGCCGCAGTCCGGGGCCGGTACATCTGAGGATACAGTGCGGGAAAAATTTCCGCGGGGCTCACGGGCTGAATGTGGTTTTCCGGTGACTGCCGGATAAGCGCGACCGCCTTCAGGGGAACGGAAATATTCTGCCCGAGCCCATGCTTCCCCATCCAGGGAGAGCCGCACACCAGCGTTTCATTCTCCCTGCAGATGAGAAAGGGCTTGTCATCATTGATCATCCTGCAGCGATTGCCGAAGGCCTCCCGCCAAAGCCTGGCGTGGGTTGACTTTCCTGTGCCGCTGGGAGCGGTAAACAGATAGGCGGCTCCATCCATGCAAAGAGCGGAGCCATGCATCAGCAAAACGTCCCGGGAAACGGCATACTCGGACAGCGCAGTATGGATCAGAATCCACTCAACGCCCGCGTCTGAGGCGTTGGCCGACTCCGACTGCCCGATTTGCATCAGCCTCTGCCTCTCTGAAGCAATTTCCTCAGGAGAGAAGCCGATAACCGGCGCGGAATCGGGAACTGCTTCCACGGTATACGCCTGCAGAAAGCTGACCACGCCGGGGAAAGCGGTGCGGATCCTCGCATCCATCCCCGCGATCCGGACCGGAACGTCATATCCCGTGCCGCTCATGCAAGCATTCCTTTCTCCTGCAGGGTGTTCAGGAACCGGCGCACCCTGCTTTCAATCACTCCCGCAGGCGCCTCATAGCGGTCCTCCAGCGCAGTGACAATCTGCTTTTCGGAGATGTCCTTTTTCAGCATCTCCAGAATGACGGCAGCCGTTTCGTTGCATTCGATCACGCTGCAGAACGAGTCCGCGTTCTCACCGATGGGAACGGCAAAGCTTCTGCCGTCGATTTCGATCATTTCCAGGGTATACTTCAGCTTCATGGCAGCTCCTCTCTTGTTTCCGGCAATCATACCCCTGCCAGCAGGGGATTGATGACGCCGGTCCACAGGGCGCTGGTAAACCACACCAGGATCATGGCCGGGATCATGTCGGCAATGGGGAAGCTTTTCACCTTGGCGATGCGGAAGCCGGTGGCCAGCATGATCAGTCCGCCGCAGGCCTTGAAGTCATTGATCATGGTGGGCGTGGTCAGGGGGTAGATCAGCTTCGCGCAGAAGAACAGCACCAGGAAGATCACCAGCTGAGGAATGGCCACCAGGGAGGTCACCGCCCCCAGATTGCAGGCAAAGATCATGGCCGTGAAGAAATCCAGGATCGACTTGGCGATAAGGATGGAATGATCACCGCTCATGCCGGAGACGATGGCGCCGTAAATTCCCGTACCGCTGGAGCAGAACAGCACAATGGTGGTCACCAGCAGCGCCGAGGCTGACTCGTCCATGGCGGCGGCACCGGGGATCAGCCGCTGCATGGCGGCACCGGCCCGGCTGATGCGCTGCTCCAGGTGCAGCGCCACACCGACGATGGTTCCTACGATCAGGGCCAGCACCACGGCGGGCATATTCTGCATCAGCACGATGGCGCTGATGCCGATGCCCATGGAGCTGATGCCGAAAACCAGGTTCAGCTTTTCCTTCATTTCCGCGGTCAGCTTCTGACCGAAGGTCGCCCCGGCCAGGCCGCCCAGGGCCACAGCCAGGCAATTCACGATAACGCCTACAGGCATGGTGATCTCCTCCTGAAAATTACGGGATGGCGCTGCTTCAGCAGATGCCGTCGATCCAGTCCAGTACCTCTCCGGGGTAGTCCGCCTCGCTGTGGGGCTGATCCCACACCAGGGCGTAATCCACGCTGCCGCAGCCGGCGTTCTGCAGCCGCAGGGCCAGGGTCATGGCCACGGAAAGGGAGGTATCAGCATCGGAGGCACCCACCCGGATGCGGTAATGCTTCGCCTGGTTGCTCTTTTCTCCCGTACCGATGAAGCTCAGAGGGTTCAGCAGCCGGACACGCTCCGCCAGCTCCGGGCTCATGCAGCCTTCATAAGCCGCCTGATACCGGGCAGCTTCCTCCGGGAAACGGTCGGCGATGGCGGCAATGGCCTCGCCGATGATGGGATCGAAGTGCACAAAGCCCTGCTCCACGTTGCCGAATTCCTCGTTCTCGCCGGAGTCATTCGTCAGCTTGTCGAAGGAGGTACAGGGCTTCATCCGGCGGCGGTGGTTCAGCACATACTCATCCAGGTTGGAGATCCGGGCTTCCCGGCCATCCCAGGTGAGCCAGGGCTTGGCGGTGCCGGGAACCTCCACCATTTCCGGCTTCATCTCGTGGAAGGGCGTGCCCTTGGGAGGCCGCAGCATCATCTCCCCCAGTCCCATGGGCCTGCGGGGCTGCTCCGTGGGCAGCACGACACCGGGTCCCGCGTGGTGCATTGCCGGAGGCCCGTCGTGATGCTCCCGGGGTGCTTCCGTCAGGCGGGTATAGTGACCGGCCAGGTAATCCTCCGGGCTGCACTTCAGCGGAGCATCCGCCTGTCCGAGCAGGGAGAGGAATTTTGCTGCGGCTTTGTTCAGGCAGGCCATCTGATAATCGTAAAAGCTGCCGCCCCGGCCGTCCTCCGTCAGGGTCAGAGGCGCACCGGTTTCCGGGTCCTTCAGCCCCATGGCATTGATGTAGCCCACATACCGCCGGGAAAGCTCCGCGGACAGGGCTTCCTTGAAGGGCGTCATGGTCTCGGCCGGACCGGCGGGAGAATTTTCACAGTCCCGGTCGGCAGCGAAGCACCACTCATAGGCCAGGTCGGCGTGCTCCAGGTCAATGATGGGGCAGTAGATCTGCGCGGCATAAACAGCGTCGCTCTCGTCCATGAAAGCGCCGTTCTTTTCCAGCAGCGGCAGATAGGCGGCGTTGTCCCCGGTAACGGCCAGCAGAGAGCTCATGGCGCCTCCGGCACTCCAGCCCACGCTGATGACCCGGTCAAAGCAGCCCGGCAGCGCGGCCCGGTTGTGCCTGAGGAAACGGATAGCAGGCTTCAGATCCACCAGGGTGGCGGGAGCCTTGCCCTCCGGAGTCTCCCTGCCGCGGCAGCCGCTGGTCACATAGATCAGGCCGTGGCGGAGATACTGCTCCGCGTAATTGCGGGGGCCGCCCAGCCAGGTGTGGGGCATCTGCATATAGCCGGCAGCGTTGTTCTCAAAAACGATGGGAGCCGTATCAGCGGTATACCGGCCAAAGGCGGCGGCATGGTTGATGACGCCGGGCGCGCTCATGTAGGCCCTGGGCACGAAGATTGAAAGGCGCTGGAACAGAGGCGCCGTGGCAGCAGGGGTATACAGCACGTCCTCCAGGCACCAGCAATCATATTTCTCGTCAATGAACCACCGATCGGCGCAGTCCTTCAGCTCCATGGTGGCGTTGATAATGGGACAAAAATCCATCATTCCGGGTGCCTCCTTTTCTGTTATCTCTATTTTAACGGAAATCGGCGATAAAATCCAGCGCCATCCCCATATTTTCTTCCGCAAGGAGGCAACCGGGCCGATGAAATTTTTCGTCTGCAGGATTGACAACATAGGATGTTTATAGTAAAATTTTCGCAGGGCAAACCAGCCGAAAGGCTGCGACGCAAAGCTACAGGGCCTGTAAAATGGCAGCCAGCTGCATTTTTCCGTTGAT
>R11__coassemble_992_pt1 | contig 16858 bp, 14 predicted proteins | sample R11__metabat2_high_PE_049 | metagenome-assembled genome bin R11
ATTAAAACACTCCTTTCGATCTTGGCATTCCGGGACCTTCACACCCCGCGGCTTCGGCGTTAAAGCGGCGAGGTGTGAAGGCCACCTTGGGAAAAGGGGCACCCGGGCTCAGAGCCCGGATGCCCCGATGTGACAAAGGTCAGTTCAGCAGCTGATCCACGGACACAGACAGGAAGGTCTCCTGCAGCTGGGCGAAGGTGGCGTCGGGGTTGAAGCGGACGCACAGGTTCTTCACCTGCTCGGGGGTCACCTGGGCCAGGGTCGCGTCGCCGGAGCCGACCATGCCCTTGGTCATGGCAGCCTCGATATCGGCATCGCTGTCGATGATGTAGGAAGCGCTGTCCAGACGCATGGAAACGAAGTCGGCATAGGGCGTGCCGTTCAGGGCATTGTCGATCAGGATCAGGGCATAGGCGGGATCCTCGGAGGGAGAGATGCACAGCCAGCCGATGGTCTTGTTGTCGCCCACATCAGCCACGATATCGGCATTGTTGTCAAAGCCGCCGGTGATCATCTGGGTACGCTCGGCGCAGAAGCCGTTCAGCTTGGCAGTCACCATGGTGGGATACACGAAGGAAATGCCGGCGCAGAAGGACACGATGGCGTCCAGGTCGTCCATGCCGTCCTCCAGGAAGTAACTGTCGGGCAGGGGGCTGAATTCCAGGGTCAGGGGCTCGCCCACCACGGTGATGGGCTCGGAAGCGGTGGCGTTGTACTCTTCCACCTTGGCCATGAAGGCAGTCACGGCAGCGGCCTGGTTCGGGAAGGCATAGCCGGGGAAGTTCACCACGGAGACCTTCTTGTAGCCCTTTTCCAGCATCACATTGAAGTACTGCTCGCCCATCAGGCTGCCGTCGGCAAAGCCGTCGCAGATGGTACCCAGGAAGTGGTCATAGCCCTTCACGGCCTCGTTGGCACCGCCCTCGTTGTACACGGAGGTCATGTCGCTGTTGTAGCCTGCCACATACAGCTCGGGGTAGGTATCCATGATGGACTTCAGGCCGCCGTCCTGGCTGGCGATGATGGCCACCACGTCGGAGGTCATGCCGTTGGACACGGCAGTCAGGTTGCCGGCGGGATCATTGTAGCCGTCACCGTACACGATGGTGAAGTCGTAGCCAAGCTCACCGCACAGCAGGGTCAGATAGTCGCGGGTCGTCTCATACTGAATACCGCTGGACAGGTTGGACAGCCACATGATGGTGCCCTTGCCGGCCTCGGCGGAGGCGAAGGAGCACATGCCCAGCAGCATCGCCAGGGCCAGGATCAAAGCAATGACCTTTTTCATGAAAAAGAACCTCCTCTGCAATCGTCGGGTTGTCCCGATACTGGCATAATTATACCAGCTGCAAAGGAGGTGCAAAAGATAATGTGTTAATCAAAAAACCTTAAAATTTTAATCTCACCCCTGCTTCAGCAGGATCAGCTTGACCTCCAGCGGCTCCAGGATCGCGCTGATGGTCAGGCTGCGATCGGTGGCGGACAGTAAATATTTGTTGATCATCGGCTGGGACAGGCAGCGCAGCAGCTCGACCTCTTCGGCGCTGTCGATGCTCCTTGCGCCCATCTCCACCCATTTGTCAAAGGCCGAGCCGCTCTGCCGGTTCACCGTGTACTCCGTAGCGTTCCAGGTGCCTGACGCAATGCCCATGATGCGAAGCTCGAAATCCCTGCGCTGGTAAGGGTCAAAGGGGGAATACCGGTTCGTTGGCGTGACGTCGAAGGTCTCGCACGCGGCATACAGATCGGAATAATGCCGGTAGTGATACAGCATCAGCTGATAATCCCTGCCCTTCCGGGTCAGGAACCAGCCGTCGCCGCTGCCCACCAGCTCGTCTCCCAGCTTGTTCAGCAGCCACATGGCGTAATAAACCGGCTTTTTGATGCCGTTGTAGGTGAACAGCCCCAGGCCGCCGTGGAAGATGTCCGGCGGCACCTGCCGCTCCTCCAGCAGGTCCGTCAGCGTCCAGTAGCCCATGCAGTTCAGCCGGTCGTAATTTTCCAGAATATTCTTGACCAGGTAGCAGGAGCGGAAGCAGGTGTCCCCCAGTGGTTCCCGGTGGGAGGGCGAAAAATTCCACTCGGTCAGGTAAACAGGAACCTGATCGCCATACTCCTTTCGGGTCATGGAAAGCATGGCGTCGATGCTCTTGGACATCAGGTCCTCGTCGGTCGTCAGCTGCAGGCGGTGCAGCGTTCTGCCGGAATCCAGTGTGGCCGGATCCTCCGGCGCGAGGACCATGCCGTAGAAATGATAGAGTGGGAAATCCGGCATGCAGCCGTGTGTCCGGCACCAGTCATAAAACAGGGTGTTCCAGATGATGGAGCTTTCCTTGTCAAAATAGCTTGACGGCGCGCCGATCCTGGCCTCAGGGAGGATGCTCCGGATCGTTTCAAAGGTCGCCTGATAAAATGGAAGGAAAGACTCCGGGGACGTAAAGCCGAACATCGAATCGGGCGTATCCGGCTCGTTCCATATGGTCATCGGCCACCGCACAACAGTTTCCCGGCTGTAGCGAAGGATCAGGTGGTGCAGAAAGGCGTCGACCAGCCGGCACCATTCGTCTGTTTCCCGGGGCAGGCTGTTGATCATATCGGAATCGAAGATCGTCCTGGAAGGCTCCGCCGCCAGCGCTTCCGGCATGAAGGACAGCTGGATCAGCGGCTTCAGCCCGACGGAAAGGAGGAAATCCAGCGCCTTGTCCACATAAACAAAGCTGAAGCGCAGGCTGCCGTCCGGCATCCGCATGCACACATGCATATTATCCGAAAGGATCCCGTGGAACTTGATGTAGCTGAAGCCCACGTCCCGCTGAAGCTGCGCCAGCATTCGCTGAACATCCTCCTGCAGCAGATCGTGGGCGCTGGCCACGGAGGTGAGAAGCTTCCAACGGGCCAGCAGCGTTTTACCCTCGGCCGCGGCGTCAGCCGTATCATGGGATACGATATCCGGCAGCTCCATGGGCGGCGCGACCGGAGAGGCATCCGTTTCCGCAATAAGCTCCGAAAAGTTTTTCAGATAATCGTTGGTATCAAGGATGATGTATTCATTGAAGCCGGCCTCGCCGGCGGACTTTTTCTTCGTATCGGGATGGCTCTTCCGCCACTGGCTGGGCAGCATGCCGTATTTTTCCTTGAACTGGCGAACGAAGGACTGCGTGTTGGGGAAGCCGTTTTTTCGCGCGATCAGTTCGATGGCGTCTGTGGAGCTGCCGAGATCCGTTACGGCCTGCGCCAGCCGCAGCTGACTGAGATAGGCCGAAAAGCTCAGGCCCATCATGCGCTGAAACAGCTTGGACAGATAAGGCACGGACAGATATTCCCGCTCCGCCAGCATGTGCAGGGAAATATCCTCCGCGTAGTGCTCGTTGATAAACTGGATGATCCGGGTGATCCGCTCATGCTGATACTCTGCCTGATTCCCCGCCGTACTGTTTTTTTCCGCCCGGAAGGAATTGATCAGCTCGGAGAGCAGGGCATAGCACAACGCCCGGGCGCTGAACAGCTTGCCCGGTTGATCCTGCGCGTAGGTCCGGATAAAATCGGCCATGATCCTGCGAAGACGCAGAAAGCCGGGATTTCCCGGATCCCGCTTGGAATTGCAGTCAAAGAACAGCTCGTCGGCATTCAGCTGGGTGTTCTCAAACAGCGAGAGCTTGATCTGCACCGCGGCCAGGACCGCATTGTCGGCGGTCAGCTCGTGGGGAGAATTGGAGTTGATCAAAATGATGTCGTTCCTGTCAAGGCTGTAGCATTCACCGTCCGCATACAGCGTCACCTGACCGGACAGCACGAACAGGAGCTCCAGGCTGCTGTGCCAGTGGCGGGAGGAATGCCCCAGCTGATGAATAAAGAAACGGACCGGCAGATCCTCGCCGAAGCTGATCATCTCATGACGGTACTCCATCTTTATCCCCCTTTGCTTCCCCGGCGGCATCCGCGCCAAGCAGTGCTCCTGCCTCCGCGGCGGAGCCGGAGATCACACGCAGCCCCTCCGTTCCGGCCGCTGCTCGCCCGGAAAGCCTGTTTTCCCACAGACAGCAGGCCTCGACAGGCAGATTCAGCCTCCGGCAGGCAGCGGCATAAACGCCTTCGCCCGGGAGCCTTTCATCATTGCCGTCACTGATCACATCGATATCATCAAGAATGCCCAGCCTTCGCAGGATGAGCACAGTATTTTTGCTGGCTGATACCACGCAAACACGGAGGCCGCTCTGCCGCAGCTGCCGCAGCAGGCTCTTCACGCCGGGCAGCAGACTGTCCTCATCCAGATTGGACAGCAGCTGCCGGTACTGGCAGTTCTTTTCCTCCAGCAGCACCTGGCGCTCCGTGTCGGAAAGCTCCAGCCCCGCAAGCCGAAGGACCTAATCCAGCTGCTCCTCGCGGCTTGCCGCGATGATCTCGATCCGATCCGGGATGCATGGATCAATCCCGTTTTCCAGGCACACAAAAGCCCAGGCCTGGCGATGCAGCCTTTCGGTGGAGCAAAGGACCTCCTATGTTCCCAGCAATACCCCTTTCAGCATCCCGCAAAGCCTCCTTTCTCTTTCTGTACAATTATAGCACACCCGGGCCGGAATAAAAAGTGGATTCTTTGAGGCCGGGCTGATGACCATATGGCCGCCCTACCCGGCTGATTTTCATTTACTCCACATCTTCCCGCATAATGAAAAAACCGAACCCCTGACCAACCGGCCATGGATTCGGTTTTTTCAGTCAATGGGGGCTGTCAGCTCCGGATGCGTCTTACGGCGTCCTTCCAGCCGGCATACTTGCCGCTGCGGACATCCTCAGCCATATCCGGCGTGTAAGAAGTGCGCTTCAGCACGGAGAAGACGCTTTCATCATACAGCCCCACTGCCAGGCCGGCGGCGTAGGCCGCGCCGATGCCGGAAAGCTCCTCGCTGTCCGGGATGCGGACGGGGATGCCCAGCATGTCGCTTTGGAACTGCATGAGGTACTTGTTGCGGGTGGGTCCGCCATCCACGCGCAGCTCGCCGATGGTCAGGTCGGCAGTTTCGCCCATGGCCTTCACAATGTCGGTGATCTGGTAAGCGATGCAGTCCAGGGCCGCCCGGCAGACCTCATTCCTTCCGGTGGTGCGGGTCATGCCCACGATGGCCGCGTTGGCGTTGCTGTCCCAGTAGGGGGCGCCCAGGCCGGAGAAGGCGGGCACCAGGTAGCAGTGGTCGCCGGGATTGGCGGCCCGGGCAGCGGGCTCGGTTTCACCGGGGCTGGCGATCAGCTTCAGGTCGTCCTTCAGCCAGCTGATGACCGCGCCGGTGTAGTTGATGTTGCCCTCCAGCACATAGTTGGTCTTTCCGCCGATACGCCAGGCCAGGCTGGTCACCACGCCCAAATCAGAGAAAACCGGCCTTTCGCCGATGTTCATCATGATGGAGGAGCCGGTGCCGTAGGTGGCCTTGATCATGCCGGGCTTCAGGCAGCCCTGACCGAACAGGGCACCGTGGCTGTCACCCAGTACGCCCCGAATCGGAATGGGCTTGTCCAGCCAGCCATCAAAATCGGTCGTGCCGAAATCGCCGTCGGAATCAGTAACGGTGGGCATGCACCGGGGTTCGATGCCAAACAGGGCAAGCAGGTCCGTATCCCACTTCAGGTCGGTGATATTGAACAGCTGGGTGCGGGAAGCGTTGGAATAGTCGGTACGGTGCTCTGCGCCCTTTGTCAGGCGATACACCAGGTAGGAATCGATGGTGCCCACACAGATTTTTCCCTGTGCCGCCTGTTCCTTCACGCCTTCCACGTTCCGGAAAATCCAGGCCAGCTTGGCAGCGGAGAAATACGGAGACAGCTGAATGCCGGTCTTTTTCCGCACGGTCTCCGCATGTCCCGCCGCGGCGAGCTCCTCGCAGATGGCGGTGCCGCGGGCGCACTGCCACACAATGGCGTTGTATACCGGCAGGCCGGTTTCCCGGTACCAGCAGGCAGCCGTTTCCCGCTGATTGGAAATGCCCAGGGCCACCAGCTCGCTTTTGTCAATGCCGGCCTTTTCCACCAGATTTTTGATCACCTGCAGGGTGTTGGCATAAATCTCGTTCAGGTCATGCTCCACCCAGCCACGCTCGTTGATGATCTGCCTGTGCGGAAGGTCGGTGCGGCAGATGAGCACGCCCTTCTCGTTGAACAGCAGTGCCTTGGTGCCCTGGGTGCTTTGGTCAACACTGAGAATGTATTGGCTCACGGGGCTTCCTCCTTTTTCTGAGAAGAAACCGGCCGCCGCAGGAGGGGCCTACGGCGGCCGGAGAGACGCGCTTTATTTCACAAGCTCCTCAGCCTTGGCGGCAATTCCTGTGCCATTCAGGCCATAGTAATCAAAGACCTCCTGGGAGGTGCCGGTGATCACGGGAGCGTCCGGCAGCGCCATGTTGATGACCTTCATGGGGCAGTTGGCGCCGATAACCTGGCTGACCATAGAGCCCAGGCCGCCAAAGGGAGAATGCTCCTCCACCGTGATGACCGCCTTCTTGCCGGCAGCCTCCCGGAGAATGCCCTTCACATCCAGGGGCTTGACGCAGTACATGTCCAGCACGGTGGCCCCAATGCCCTTCGCCTTCAACAGCTCAGCGGCGTCCTTGGCAGGCTTCACCATTTCGCCGGTGGCCACGATCAGCACATCGTCTCCCTTGGTGACCACAGTAGCCTTGTCCATTTCAAAGGGCACGTTGCCCTCGCTGTACACATCCTCCACGGGATTCCGGCCTACCCGAATGTAGGCACACTTCTCGTCCTTCAGCAGGCTTTCGATAAGGCAGCGGGTCTGGAATCGGTCGGAGGGCAGGTATACCCGCATGTTGGGGATGGCGGACAGGGCGGCAATGTCCTGGGCGGAGTGATGGCTCATGCCCAGCGCGCCATAGCTGACGCCGCCGGAAATGCCGATCAGCTTCACATTGGTGTTGGAATAGGCGCAGTCCACCTTGCACTGCTCATAGCTGCGGGTGGAGAGGAAGCAGGCGGGAGAAGCGGCATAGGACTTCTTGCCGCACTTGGCCAGGCCAGCGGCGATGCCCACCAGATCCTGCTCAGCGATGCCGGTCTCCACGGACTGGGCGGGGAATTCCTTGAAGAAGGGAGCCAGGGAAGCAGAACCGCGGGAGTCGGAACAGAGCACCACGATGTCTTTATCCTCACGGGCGTGCTCGCTCAGCACCTCGCAGATGACCTGACGGTTGGAAATCTTATTCATGCCTTTGCCGCCTCCTCACGTTCCTTCAGATCTTTCATGATCTGCTCATACTCCTCCTGAGAGGGCACATGGTGATGCCAGGCGGCCTTGTTCTCCATCACAGGAGAGCCGCAGCCCTTGGTGGTGTTGGCCACAATGAGGGTAGGCTTGCCCTTGACGGTCTTGGCGATGTCAAAGGCAGCGTTCATGGCGTACACATCGTTGCCGGGCACGCTGATGACGTTCCAGCCAAAGGCAGCAAAGCGCTGCTCAGCGGAATCCTGGTGCATCACATCCTCGGTGGAGCCGGAGATCTGCAGGCGATTCCGGTCGATGACGGCGCACAGGTTGTCCAGGTTATACATGGAGGCGCTCATGGCGCCCTCCCACACGGAGCCCTCGGCCAGCTCGCCGTCACCCATGATGGTGTAAACCCGGGCAGAGGTGCCGTTCATCTTCTGGGCCAGGGCCATGCCGATGGCCACAGGCAGGCCGTGTCCCAGGGAGCCGGAATTCATCTCGATGCCGGGCAGCTTGTTGTTGGGATGGCCGATAAACTTGCTGCCAAACTTGCTGAATTCCTTCAGCACGGTTTCCAGGGGGAAGAAGCCCTTCTTCGCCAGCACGGCGTACAGGCTCTCCACGCAGTGACCCTTGCTCAGCACAAACAGGTCACGGGTGGGGTCGTTCATATTTTCGGGGCTGATGTTCATGGCGTGGAAATACAGGGACACCATGGTCTCCATCACGCTCATGTCACCGCCGATGTGGCCGCCGCCGCCCGCCATGATGATATCCACCACGTTCTGGCGGAGAGCATAGCACATGGACTGCATATTCTCCATGAGAAAACACTCCTCTCAACAATTTGGAAAGACTCAGACCTCGTCGAACACAACGTCCTCGCCGTGGAGGTAGGCCTGCACCTTGTCCTCAATGGGATCGTACAGGTCGGGCGTAAGGCCCAGGTACTTGCAGGCTTCGTAGATCACCGGGACGATATCGCCATGGATGGCCGCCACATGGTGGATGTACGGGCCTTCCACCACCTTGGCCTCCAGCCGCTTCAGGTTGGCTACCTTCACCCACACATAGGTGCCGCGGGTCCAGGGGCCGTCAATGCCCCGGGCATGGCCCAGCAGCACGGAGTAGTTGCCCTCATCGCCGTCAAAACGCACCAGGCTCATGGGGCCGTGCTTGGCCTCGGCGGACACGGCGCCGTTCTGGGGGAAGGCGACAGGCACGCAGATGGTGGGCTTTTCCTTGGCCACGGAGATGGGCCAGGGGCCGCAGTGCTGCAGCAGCTCGCCGTTATCGTTGTCGGGATGGCGCACGGTCCAGTCGGCGAACATGACGCGGCGCTCGTTCATGGCGGCAGCCTCGGCCATCAGCTGGGAAATGGCGCCATGGATATCGGTCTCGCAAACCACCGGGATGCCTTCCTCATTCAGCAGGGAGTTGGCCGCGCAGGGCATGATGTTGATCTCATCCTGCAGGGCGTTCCAGCACTGGATGGCGATGGCGTTGCAGCCGTACTTCTTCGCCAGGGACTTCATGGCGCACTTCAGCGCCGCCACGCTCTCCAGATATTCATCGCTGATGTCACAGGTCATGGTCTCCTTGCAGTAGGCCATCACCTTGGCGACCTCGGTCTTCTCCTCGCGCCACTTCTTCATCTCGGCGTACAGCTCAGGCAGCGGGATGGGGCTCAGCTGAATGTTGAACTTCTCCAGCAGCTCGCCCTCGTTGCACATGGTGGACCAGAAGTCAAAGGGACGCGGGCCGATCTGCAGGATCCGGGTGTGCCGGAAGGTCCTGACCACATTGCATACAGCCAGGAAGTCCTTGATGCCCCGCTCGAATTCCGGATCTTCCAGGTTGCAGTTGTTCATGTAGGTAAAAGGCACCTTGAAGCGGCGAAGCACCTTGCCGGTGGCGAACAGGCCGCACTGGCTGTCCCGCAGACGCATGCCGCGCTCATCGGGGCGCTCGTCCCGGGGGCCCCACAGCAGCACGGGCACGCCCAGCTCCTTGGCCAGGCGGGCGCACTCATACTCGGTGCCGAAGTTGGCGTGGGGAATGAACAGGCCATCCACCTTTTCCGCCTTGAACTTGGCGGCGATCTTCTCCAGGCCCTCGTCGTTGAACAGCAGGCCTTCATCATTGACATCATCGATATCCACGAAGTCGATGCCCAGTTCCTTCAGGCGATTGGCGATCAGGCCCCGATACTCGATGGCGGCAGGTGCGCTGAAAATGGCCCGGCGGGTAGGTGCATAACCGATCTTGATCTTTGCGCTCATAAGGGTTCTCCTTCTTTCTCAGCTTTCGGTCATTGTTTTCCCGTTTTCTCTGGAAAGCGGAGGCTGCGGCGGAACCACAGCCTCCAAAGGGCTTACTTCATTTCGTTGCGGGCCTGCAGAGCCATCTTGGCCTGGAGGTTGCGCTGGGTCTGGTCGATCACCACAGCCAGGATGATCACCAGGCCGCGGATAACCTTCTGCCAGAACTCGGACACGCCGCACATGGTCATGCCGTCGTTGATGACGCCGATGACGAAGGCGCCCACCACAGTGCCCAGGATGGTGCCGGAGCCGCCCGCCATGGAGGTACCGCCCAGAACGGTGGCAGCGATGGCGTTCATTTCCCAGCCATCACCGGAAGCGGGATGAGCGGAGGCCAGCTGAGCGGTGTTGATCATGCCGATCCAGGCGGCGCAGAAGCCAGAGATCATGTACACGATGATCTTCACCTTGTCGGACTTGATGCCGGACAGCTTGGCAGACTTCTCATTGCCGCCCACAGCCAGCACATGCCAGCCAAAGGCCGTCTTCCGCAGCATGATGGCGGAGATGATGGCCAGCACAGCAAACACATACACGCCTGCGGGGATTCCGAGGAAATTCGTGCCCAGGGTGCTCAGGCCGGTGTTGCCCAGGGCCTCGAAGCCGGAGATCTTGGCGAAGGTGGCGCCGCCGGAACGCAGGTTGGCGAAGCCGCGGCAGATGTACATGGTACCCAGGGTGGTGATGAAGGGAGCCACGCCCAGCTTGGTAACGATCAGGCCGTTTACCAGGCCAATCAGCGCGCCCACAACCAGCATCATCACGATGATGGCAGGCACAGAGAAGTAAATGGTCTTGCCGCCGATGGTGAGGCCTTCCTGGATGAGGCCACCGGCCAGCATGCCGGTCAGGCCCACCACGGAGCCGACGGACAGGTCGATGCCGCCGGTGATGATGACGAAGGTCATGCCCAGAGCCAGGATGCCGTACAGAGCCACGTGCTTGGCTACCATGGTCAGGGTGGTCACGGACAGGAAGTTGGCGGAAGCAAAGCTGAAGAAGACAACCAGAATTGCCAGCACGATGAAGGTGCGGCCTTTCAGCAGGGTCATCATCAGCTGATTATTGTTCTTTTTCATTTTTCTGACGCTCCATTCTGATCATGATCAGGCGCCCTTGCCGGTTCCCAGACCGGCATAGGAGGCACGGACGAGGTTGTCCTCGGTAATTTCATCTCCGGAAAGCTCGGCGGTGCATTTGCCGTTGGACAGCACATAGATACGGTCGGCGATGGCCATGATCTCCTTCAGCTCGGAGGAGATGACGATGATGGACAGGCCCCGCTCGGAGAACTCGTGGATGATCTCAAAGACCTCTGTCTTGGCACCGATGTCGATGCCGCGGCTGGGCTCATCCAGCAGCAGCACGGTGGGCTTGGTCATCAGGCCCTTGGCGATGACCACCTTCTGCTGGTTGCCGCCGGAAAGAGACAGGATGGGCAGATGCTTGTCCGCCACCTTGATGTGCAGATCCTTGATCTGGTCATCCACGGCCTTGCCCTCGGCGGTGTAGTCCATCAGCACGCCCTTGGTAAAATCGGACAGAGAAGCCAGAGAGGCGTTCTTGCAGATGTCCAGACACTGCACCAGGCCCTGCCGCTGCCGATCCTCGGGCACGATGGCGAAGCCGGCGTTCAGCTGGTCGGAAATGCTGCCGATGGTCATGGGCTTGCCCTGGTAGGTCACCTGGCCGGAGTGCTCGGGGCGCATGCCCATCAGGCATTCAAACACCTCGGAACGGCCGGCGCCCAGCAGGCCGTAGATGCCCAGCACCTCGCCCTTCTTCAGGTGCATGTTCACATGATCCAGCAGCCAGCCGCCGCCGGTCTTGGGCAGGCACAGATCCTTCACATCCAGCACGGTTTCGGCCTTGTCCAGGTCGATGGACCGTTCGAAACGGTGATACTGGGTATTCTTGCCCACCATGTTTTCCACGATCCAGCTCAGCTCAATGTCCTTCACGTCGGCATCCGCCACGTACTTGCCGTCCCGCAGGATGGTCACGTGGTCGCCAATCTCCATGATCTCCTCCAGGCGGTGGGAGATATACACGATGGAGATGCCCTGAGCCAGCAGCTCACGCATGATCTTGAACAGCACCTTCACCTCAGCCGCGGACAGGGAAGAGGTGGGCTCGTCCATGATCAGCACCCGCAGATCGTCCTCCACCAGGTTCCGGGCAATTTCCACCATCTGCTGCTGGCCGACCCGCAGGTCGCCCACCAGGGTGTCCGGAGAAATCTCGTGCTCCAGCCGCTTCAGGATGGCTTCGGCACCGGCCCGGTGCTGCTTGTCATCCAGGAAAAGGCCGTTCTTTTTCTCATGGCACATGAAGATGTTCTGATAGACCGTCAGGTTGGGGAACAGGCTCAGCTCCTGGTGGATGATGCCGATGCCCTTGGCCCGGGCGGCATTGGTGTCCTTGAAGTACACCTCTTCGCCATCCATGTACATCTTGCCGGCAGAGGGCTGCTCGATGCCGGCGATCATCTTCATCAGCGTGGATTTACCGGCGCCGTTTTCACCGATCAGCACGTTGACCTTGGCCTTCAGCAGGTCGAACGAAACCTGATCCAGTGCCTTCGTGCCGGGATAGATCTTGTCGATCTTCTCGCAGTGCAGCACCACATTGGGATCTTCAAACATGCGTTCAGCCTCCTGTTATTCGATGGTGATGGCGATGGGAGTAATGGTAACTTCCTTGGCGGAGCCGGTAGCCGTGCCCACAATGGTCACAGTTTTTCCCTGGATGTCCTCGTTGATGCCCAGGGGCTCCACCACGGCAGCATGCATCTCACTGTTCAGTGCCTTGGCGTATTCGCTCCATTCGGTCTGGTTGGTGAAGTCGCCGAAGACCTTGATGGACTGGGTATCCCGGATGGCGGTACCGGAATAAATGGAGCCGATCTGCACGGTGAACACGGTGTCACCGGTGTAGCCCTCCGGCACCACGGTCAGGGAATTCTTCTTGCCGCTGGCCTTGGAAATGAATTCGCTTACGGTGCCCTTCAGGGTTACGGCGGTGCCGTCTCCCAGGCTGGCCAGGTCCGCGGTGGTGATGTCAACGGCCTTGCCGGTGATCTCGGTCACCACCTGGCCCCAGTCGTTGGCGGAATTGGCGCTGGCGTCAAAGGCAACCTCGCCGGTATACTGTCCCTCGGTGCCCACGTCGATGACCTTGGCGGACAGGCACAGGAACACGACAACCACAACAGCGGCCACAATGGCAATGATGGTGCTCTTCTTCATCTTACATGATCTCCTTCTGCAGCCGGTATTCCGCCGGGGCCTCCCCTCGGAGACAGATCTGCCCCGCAGGCCCGGGCGGAAGACCGGTGTAAAAAAGGGGGAACTGCCCCCGAAGTGTTGCGAGGTGAGCCTGTTAACACTTGATCAGCAGTTCCCCCTGTTGTTGACAGGTCAGTGGATTATTCGCCGGTGTACACGAAGGCGTTCAGGTACTCGACGTTGTCAGCAGTGATAGCCACGCAGGGAACCAGCTGCTTCTCGGACTCGGGCTTGGTGCCGTCCTTCAGGTAAGCGTCAGCCTGCTCAACAGCCATCTCGGTGATCAGAGCGATCTGCTGCAGGGCGGTGCCCACCATGTTGCCGGACTTAATGTAGTTGGCAGCCTCGTCGGAGCCATCCAGACCGATGATCAGGATGTCGGTACGGCCGGCCTTGATGCAGGCCTCGGCAGCGCCGCAAGCCATGGTGTCATTGCCGCAGATGATGCCCTTGATGTCGGGGTTGGCCTGCAGGATCGCCTCGGTCTTCTCGAAGCCCTCGGTCTGATCCCAGTTGGCAGACTGCTGAGCGACCATTTCCATGTCGGTGTACTGGTCGATCACAGCGTGATAGTTGTCGGAACGAACCTGGCAGTTGGTATCGGACTCCAGGCCCAGCAGCTCGGCATACTTGCCTTCATAGCCCATGGCCTCGACCCACTTCTCGGCGATGGCGGCGGCACCCTGAGCGTTGTCGGCAACGATCTGAGCGATGGCCAGGCCGGACTCGTTGATCTCACGGTCGATCAGGAAGGTGGGGATGCCGGCATCGGCGGCCTTGCGGACAGCTTCGATGGAAGCGTCGGCACCGGCGTTGTCGCAGATGATGGCCACGGCGCCATCGTTGATGGCAGCCTCGAACAGCTGCAGCTGGGTGGCGGCATCGTCGTCATGGGAGAAGCACTTCACTTCGTAGCCCAGCTCCTCGGCCTTGGCAGCACCGACAACCTGCTCGGTGTTGAAGAAGGGGTTGGAGGTGGAAGGAGTGATGATGTAGATGACGCCCTCAGCGCAAGCGCTGACAGCCAGGCACATCACCAGAGCCAGGGCCAGAACGACGGACAGAACCTTTTTCATGTGGATTGTCCTCCTTTTTTTGTTCCCGATGAAGCATCGCTCATCGGTGATTACGGCCAAATTATAGACATTTCAGCCATTATCTGTCAAATTTTCCGGTGTAAAGTTTTTATATTATATATCTATAAATTTTATATTTTGTTTTTTTAATTGGCTTTTTTGTCCGCAATTTTTTCAATTTTTCTGCAAAAAATCAATTATTTACCCGCAATTCTCTTTGAAAAACGTAAAATATTTCAAAAATATTTTAATCCACTTGTTTTCAGATTGCAGACATGCTACAATCAGTATACATTAGGAGGACTTCATATGAAACCGGGACTGAAGCAGATCAGTGAGCTGACGGGCTATTCCCTGGCCACGATCTCCAACGCCCTGTCCGGCAACCGTTCCGTGAGTCCGGAGGCAACAGCACGGATTTTGCGGGTTGCGAAGGAAACGGGCTACTATACCCTTCGTCGAATCCACCGCATCAAACTCGTTTCCATGCGAGTTTCCGGCCGCATCTTTGACGCCACGCCCTTCTTCACGCCTCTGATGGGCGGCGTCAGCGATGGCTGCAACGAAATCGGCATGGATCTGCAGTATCTGGCCCTGGAAGCGGATTCCGAGGGCTTTTCCCAGCAGCTGCAGAAGCTGGAGAACGACATCGGCAGTGCCATCATCCTGCTGGGCACGGAAATGAGTGGCCTGGAATATCATCACTTCGACAGCTGCTCCCTGCCGCTTGTCACCCTGGACTACTGGTGTCCTAACCAGCGTTATTCCGGCATTGAGATCAACAATTATGACGCAGGCTATCGGGCTGCCTCCTACCTGATCGATAAAGGTCATCGCCTCATCGGCTATCTTCGGGGCGAATGGCGTATCCGTGCCTTCCACGATCGGGGCCGGGGCTACAGAGCCTGCATGCACGACCATGAGCTGACGATCCCGGAAGCCTTCACCGTGACCCTGGGGGTAGCCATGGACCGCGCCTATATGGACATGAAATCCTATCTGCAGACCCTGCCGCAGCTTCCCACCGCTTTTTTCGCGGATGATGACATCATTGCTCTGGGGGCCATTAAGGCGCTGCAGGAAGCCGGGATCCGGGTGCCGGAGGACGTATCCGTTATCGGCTTTGACGACCTGCCCTACTGCGACATTTCTTCTCCCAGCCTGACCTCCATGCATGTGCCGGCCTTTGAAATGGGCCGCATGGCAGTGATGCGGATGAAGGAGCTGCTGGAGCATAATGCAGGAGTCATCAGCCGCACCCAAATTTGCGCCACGGTAACCGAACGGGACAGTGTGCGGGACCTTACCGGAAAGAACCAGACTTCCATCTGATCATGAAGAAGGAGAAAGAATCATGAAGATCCTGAATTACGGCTCCATGAACATCGACCATGTATATACGGTGGACCACATGGTGCAGCCCGGGGAGACGCTGATTGCCACGGACCGGAACCTGTTCAACGGCGGCAAGGGGCTGAACCAGTCTGTGGCCATCGCCAAGGCCGGCGGAGAGGTATACCATGCGGGCATGATCGGCGATGACGGCGACATGCTCCTCCGGGCGCTGGAGCAAGCCGGTGTCCGCACGGATTTTGTGCGGAAGGAGCACGGCCCCAGCTGCCACACCTTCATCCAGGTGGATAAAAACGGGCAGAACAGCATCGTGGTGTACAACAATCCTGACCTGCGGATGAGTGCGGACGACATTGACGCCCTGCTCGCCTCCTTCGGCGAAGGAGACATCGTAGTGCTGCAGAACGAGACCTGGAATTCTCCCCTGGTGATGAAGAAGGCGGCAGAGCGGGGCATGCAGGTGGTATTCAATCCATCCCCCATTAACGAGGGAATCCGGGAATATCCCCTGGAAAGCGCCGCCTGGCTGCTGATGAACGAGATCGAGGGAGCCGCCATCACCGGGGGCATCACCGATCCGGATCAGATCCTGGCAGCCCTGCAGAAGAAGTACCCGGGCATCGGTGTGGTGCTGACCCTGGGCGGAGACGGTGCCATGTGTCTGTATAACGGCGAGGTGCTGCGCCAGCCTATTTTCCCGGTAAAGGCTGTGGATACCACTGCCGCCGGGGATACCTTCACCGGCTACTTCATCTCCGGCCTGGCCTCCGGAATGGCTATGCCGGACATCCTGCGCCGTGCTGCCAGGGCATCCTCCATCACCGTCAGCCGCCCCGGCGCGGCAGATTCCATCCCCACCCTCGCGGAAATCGAAGCACTGGAAAAAGCGGACCGGTAAAGTCCGCCGAAAAATAGAGGAGGCAATACCATGCTCAAGGGAATTCCGGATATCATCGGCTCTGATCTGCTCAAGGCTCTGGCGGACACCGGCCATGGTGACCTGATCGTCATCGCCGACCACTTCTACCCGCCCGTCACCAAGTCCCCCAACGCCGTCAGCATCCAGGCCAAGGGCACCAAGGCCGCTCAGATGCTGGACGCGATCCTGAAGCTGGTTCCCCTGGATGTGGAGTACGAGAAGCATCCCCTGCTTTACATCGTGCCCGACGCGGATTCCGGCATCGTCATGGAATCCAATCCCGTTTGGGATGACATCCGCAAGGTGGTGGTCGACAACGGCTACAGCACCGACTGCATCGGCACCATCGAACGCACCAAGTTCTATGAGAAGGCTCACGATGCCTACATCACGGTGTGCACCAGCGAGGCCCAGCCCTACGGCTGCATCATCCTGCAGAAGGGCGTCATGTAAGCCAAAGCTGTCTAAAAACGCAGCCACGTTTCAAGCACGAATTAACGCACTGAACCAGCCGGGCAGACTGACGAGCACATCGCCATCCTGCCCGGCCAATTTCAATTACCCCGCATCATCCCGCATAACAAAAATCCGAACCCCTGACCAACCGGCCTTGGGTTCGGATTTCTCATGTGTGGTGGAGATGAGGGGAGTCGAAATGGGCAAAAATATTCCCGTTTTGTACATGTAAA
>R11__coassemble_1064_pt1 | contig 16335 bp, 17 predicted proteins | sample R11__metabat2_high_PE_049 | metagenome-assembled genome bin R11
CTGCGGTCCAGCGTGGGCTTCTTGACTTCCTCAGCGGGAGCCTCCTGAGCCTCGGGGGCAGCTTCCGGCTCGGCAGTCTCCTGGATGGACAGGGCCGCAGCTTCCTCATCGGAAACCTCAGGGGTCATGGACAGGACAGGTACCTTCAGCGGTTCGCTCATTGCAATATCCTCCTCTATGCTTTTCCTGTATGATTATTTCTGCATGTACCCGTTTCTTTCATCACGGCGATCGTCCGTCTGCGATTCCGGCACCTTCAGCACCGGCGTACCGGAGGCCATCTGGCTGGCTGCCGCCGTTGTGTTCAGGTTGGTCGCTGTGTTCAGCTGCTGGATGGCGTCGGTAAACTCACTGTCCCGGAAGCCATCCCGCTCCAGCATTTTCTCCAGCACGTCGATATCCGTGGAAACATCCAGCATGGTGTCCTTATACAGAGTATCCAGCTGCTTCTGGCAGGCCTGCAGGATCATGTCCAGGCCCTTCTTCAGGGTTTCCTTGGCATTCTGCATGTCACCATAGGAAACGCCCCGGTCCTGCATGGTGTGATAGGACGACAGCATTTTGAGGGTGGTGGGCAGATAGTAATTCATGAATTTGCGGATCTGGGGTGCCTTCTCGGGCCGCTCGGAAACGGTGCGGAAGATCTGGGTGCACACCCGCTCCAGCTGATCCATCTGATAGGTCAGATCCGCGTCCGGAATGGCCTCGTTTTCCGCCACGATGGTGTGGATCATTTCCTTACCCTTATTGATCACGGCATCCGCCTGCTCATTGCCGGACAGAGCCACATCATCGATGGCCAGCTTTTTCGGCTTGGGCCGGTTCATGTGCTGCTGGATCTGCTCCGCCTTTTCCTTGTCCAGGGTGACGGTGGCCCGATCCTGAGCCTCGGCAGCCTCGGTCACCGTGCCGGTGGTGCGGATGGAGCGATAGTGGGACACGCCGTCGTCCGCGTCATTCCGGGCGGTACCATTGCCGGTATCCCGGACCATGGCAATGACCTCACCCACCACCGCTGCAGCAACCACTGCCGGAACAAAGCTCCAGGTGGACAGCCCCACAATGGTGACGAAAAAGCCGATCCAGCTGGCTTTCCCCCATTTTCTCTTGCGTCCGTTGTTACTTGCCATGCCAGGTTCCTCTTTCTTTCCGGAGCCCCTGCTCCGGGCTCGTTACCTTGTCATTATAACACAGTTTTTCCGTATTGAAAAGACCTGTTGCTGTTTTTACCCGGTCAGATTCGCCAGAAAACGCTGCTTCCGTCCGGGGCGGCCAGGTACCACAGCCCATTCACCTGGATGGCGAAGCAGCCCTGCACGGAAGAATCCTCCACACCCTCCAGCGTAAACAGGGTCTGGCAGGTGTCCTGCACCGTCAGGCTTCCGTTTTCCCCCAGGGAGTAGGTCATTTCCCCGGTGCCCAGGGCATGCTCCTGAAGCCCCGTTTGGTTGATGGCGGTGCTGGCCGTCAGCTGGGCCATCCATTCCCGATCCGTAAACAGACTTTGGATATAGGCGGCGGCGCCATCCAGGCTTCCTTCCCGCTGGACGGCATAATTGCGCACATCGGCAGGCAGCAGGCTCAGGATCCCCTGGGCATCCCGGTTCCAGATGCAGCCGATCCAGGCAGAAAACAGATCCTGCACGGTTTCCCTGCCGCCATCCTGGATGGCACCCGTCAGCACCGGCGCGGCGGTGGTGAGCTGCAGGCTGCCCGGTGTTTGGGTAGCGACCGAGGCGGAAGAGGGACGGGCCGCCCCACAGTTTCCGCAATAGTTCAGGGTGTTCTCGGTGCCGCAGGCCGTGCACCGCCAGGTGGGACGGGCCGCGCCGCAGTAGATGCAGAAGTTGGTATTGTTTGCATAGCCGCAGTTGCCACAGTACCAGTTGTCCTCTCCCAGGGCGCAGGCGGGCAGCAGCACCACCGCCAGGAACAAGGCAAAAATCCTTTTCATCGTGCCGGTTCTCCATCCGTTAAAATCGGTTTCATCATAATCCATCCCGGCTCCGCTGTCAAGCACGGGGGCCTTTGCATTTTTCTCTTTTCTCTTTTCCGATGGAATGCTATAATGAAGGCGATTCCTTTGGATTGGAGAGGATCATCATGCGTTATCCGGATTGCATTTCCGGGGAGTTCATCAGTCGTCCCAACCGCTTCATCGCTCAGGTGCGGACAGGTGACGCCATTGAAACCGTCCATGTAAAGAACACCGGCCGATGCCGGGAGCTGCTCCTGCCTGGGAGCCGGGTTACCCTGGCTGCCTCCGGGAATCCCAATCGGAAGACGAAATACGACCTGATCTCCGTATACAAGGACGGGCTGGGCTGGGTCAACATCGACAGCCAGATTCCCAATGCCCTGGTGCTGGACTGGCTGAAGCAGGGCAGCACACCCTTCCCCGATCTCACGCTGCTCAGGCCGGAATATACCTTTGGGGAATCCCGCATCGATTTTTATCTGAAATGTGAAGGCGGACGCAAAATTCTCATGGAGGTCAAAGGCTGTACCCTGGAAAGGCAGCGACAGGGCTGGTTTCCGGACGCCCCCACGGCCCGGGGCACAAAGCATCTCCGGGAGCTGACCCGGGCGGTGGCAGACGGCTGGGAATGCTGCATCGCCTTTGTCATTGCCATGCCGGGGGTGGTTTCCGTGCTGCCCAACCGGGAAACCGATCCCGGCTTTGCGGAAGCCTTTGACCTGGCCCGGGAAAGCGGAGTCAAAACCCTGCTGCTTCCCTGCTCCGTGCAGCCCGATGCCATTGAAATCACCGGCTGGCAGCTTCTGCCGTAAAAGCAAACCCGGCGAACCGCTTTGGTCCGCCGGATTTTTTTAAAGGGCAAGGAAGGTATTCACGATTTCCTCAAAGCAAAGGTAATGCAGCATCAGGAAGCACCCCAGCCACACCTGGGACATGTCGCGCCGGCTGGTGAAGGTCTTTCCACGGAAGCCCAGGAAAATCAGGGGGAACACCGGCAGGAAGTACCGCCCCTGCACGCCCTCGATCAGGCTGCCGCCCATGGGCGTCCAGGCGATCATCATGATGCCGAAGGCGGCGCACACCACCAGCAGGGCGGTGAGCCAGCCCAGGGAACGCTGCCACGGCGTGATCAGCTCATGCTCGGCACACTGGGGCACGATCATGGCGGACATCAGGATGACAAACAGCATGGGATAAATGGCAGACACAGGCATCAACAGGGTAAAGGAGTTCAGCATGATGCCCGTGCCGCTCTCCAGCCACCAGAGCAGGTTTTTGGAGCCGTAAACACCGCTGTCCGGGTGCAGGATGGAATAAAACACCAGCCGCACCGTCTGCACGGGATGGGTCAGGCACCAGGACAGGGTATAGTATCCGCCAACGGCCTCTCCCTGGGCCTCCAGGCTGTTGGCCCAAGGACCTTCAAAGATCAGCAGCAGCACCACGGACGCAAGGAAAGCACCGCCAATGTACATAAGCCGCTTCGCCCTTCCGCCGAAGCGCTGGGCGGGCACAGTGAACAGAAGGAGCAGCAGCAGGGTGTAGATGCCTTTGGCCGGGGCCAGCAGCAGCGCCACCACCGTCAGAGCGGCATACTCCTTTCCGGAGAGCCTTTCGTTCCCTTCTGCCGCTCGCAGGATCAGGGCGATCAACAGGAAGGACATGGAGTTGATATAGCCGTCCGGGGAAAAGGAGCTTGCCTGCTGCAGCGCCATGGGCAGAAGGGCAATCAGGGTCAGGGCGTTCTTGCCCTTGGGGATCGTCCGCACCGCCAGCCAGGTAATAAACAGGTAGCACAGCAGGTTGGTGAAATTCCCCAGCAGATACAGCCACCAGCGGTTCAGCTTCAGCAGTAGGCCAAGGCCCACGCCCAGCATCTGGGGAATATACTGAACCGAGTAACAGGACTCCATTTCAGGAGAAAAGCTCTCCATCACGCCGGACAGCTTCTCCGTCCCCAGGCCGCGAACCATGGCCAGAAGGGTCTCCGTTGTGTTGACATTATTGGTAAGCCCTTCTGCAGACAAAAGGCTGGAATCCACCGTCCTGCTGCCTGTAAAAACATCCGCTGCCACACATAAGGTCCACTGGTAGTGGGAAGCTTCATCCGGCACGGTATGAGGCAGGATCATCAGCATGTAGCAGATGCCCAGGGCCGCGCCCAGCAGCAGGAAGCGGTTCTCCGCCTTCATCCGGGGCCGAAGCAGCAGTACGCCGCCGCAGGCCAGCAGCAGGCACCGGGACAGGCAGCGCAGCAGCTGGCAGATCCGCTCCAGCTCACCGCTCACCGGACGCAGAACGCACCAGGCGGCATAGACCACCGCAAGACCCAGCAGCAGCACGCCCGCATAAACCCGGAGCGGATGCTTTTTCCAATCAATTTGCTTCAAGCCTGCTCACACCCCGCCTTCAGAAGGTTAATCCTGCGAAATGGTTGATTACATCGTTCAGCACCAGCAGCTCCATCAGCACAAAGCCCAGCCGGCAGGGCAGAGCAATGTCCCGCTTGCTTTCAAAGCTTCCGCTGCCTAAGGCCATCAGCAGAAGCGGTGCCGCGGGCAGCAGGTATCGGCCCTGTACGCCCTGAATCAGGTCATCCCCGGCGGGTGTCCAGGCCACCATCATGGTGGCGGCACAGGCCAGAAGCACCAGCAGGAAAATGCCGGCAAAGCTTCCCCGCTTCCAGCCGGGCAAGGGCTTTTCCTCCCGGGGCAGGAACAGGGCGGAGGCAAGGAGCAGCAGGATCATTGTCCAGATAAAGCCGCTGTGTACCTCCAGGGTCAATCCGGCCAGGGAGGACCCGATGCCGGTCTCCAGGTAGAAATAAATGCCAAAGGGAATGATGGACTTGGCCACCAGCCGCACTGTTTCAAGCGGATGGGTGAAGATCCAGCCGAAGGAATAGTTGGCTCCTTCTCCTCCCTCGGCCGCGGCCATCTCCTGCAGCCACGCCAGCTGGAAGGCGAAGGTTGCTGCACAGGCCAGGCAAACCACCAGCCCCACAAACAGCCACTTCTGCTTCTTTCCGGAAAACCGGGAGGCCGGGATCATTGGCAAAAGCCCCAGCAGCAGGATATACACCGCCTTGGCGGGAGCCAGAAGGACGCAGGCGGCTCCCAGGGTTACCATGTCCCGGGCGGTCAGCCGCCTCTCCTGCTCCATCGCCCGCACCGCCAGGGCAATCACCAGCCAGGCCATGCCCATGGTGATGCCATCTGTGGACAGGGATGCCGCCTGCTGCAGCGCCACCGGTACCAGCCCGCACAGGGCCATCGGCATCTTCCCCCGGGGAATGATGCGGATGGCCAGGCTCATCAGGGCCAGATAGCAGCCCAGGCAGAACAGGTCTCCCAGCACATACAGCCAGAAGCGGTTCAGCCGCAGGACCATGCCCAGGAGGAAGGCCAGGATCTGGGGAAGATACATCAGCGGATAGGAGGTGTGTCCCGCGGCAAAGGCCACGTTTTCGCCGGTCAGCGTCTCCTGAGTCAGGCCACTCAGGAAAGCCTGAAGCGCCTCCGCAGAGTTTTCATGGGGCGTCAGCCCGCTGAAGTCCAGATAGTTCGCGTCTGCCGTCAGGCCGCCGTTCAGCCACTGGGAGGCCACCGTCAGGGCGTAGCGATAGTGCGCCTGCTCATCCGGAGAGGCCAGGGGTACCAGCATGAACACATAGCACAGACCCAGCAGAAGGCCCAGCAGCAGGAACATCCGCTCCGGCTTCATTTGGGGCCGGAGCAGCAGCACCGCGGCGCCCACCAGGGCCACGCACCGGGTGGCCATGCGCATGGCAGCCAGTATCCCGTCCAGCCCCTCCCCGGGGCGAAGCAGCGTCAGCAGGCAATAGGCCGCCGCCGCCGCGAGAAGGAGGCAGGCGGTGATTTTTTTCCATTCATGGAGCCATTTTCCTTGTTTCATTGGGCCTCCGCTCAGCTGTTGGGCAGCAAAGTCAGGATCTCCTTGATGGACATGCACATTTCGTCCGCCTCCAGGCTCCTGCCGCTGCGCAGGATGGTCTCGGCGGTCTTCTGCATGGCCGGGAAGGCGCTGCGGATCAGGTGGTTGGCGTGGATCACGATGTTGGCTCCGTGCTCCGCCAGCTCCTTTTCCGTGGCGCAGTTGAAGGTGGTGGGCACCACCACAATGGGCGTCCGGGCATCGGCTTCCCGGAAGCGGCGGCAGAACGCATAGATCTCATCCGGGGATTTTTTCCGGGAATGGATCATGATGCCGTCCGCGCCGGCGGCCACATAGGCGTGGCAGCGGTTCAGGGCGTCCTCCATCCCCTGCTCCAGGATCAGGCTTTCACACCGGGCGATGATCATGAAATCCCGGCTCTTCTGGGCTTCCTTGCCGGAGCGGATCTTGTCGCAGAACTCCTCCACGGAGTCCTGCATCTGCCCCACGCCGGTACCGAAAAGGCTGTTTTTCTTCAGACCTTTTTTGTCCTCGATGATGACGGCGGAGATGCCCATGCGCTCCATGGTGCGCACGTTGTACACAAAGTGCTCGATCTGGCCGCCGGTATCCCCATCCAGGATGATGGGCTTGGTGGTGACCTCCATGATCTCCTCGATGGTCTGGAGGCGGCTGGTCAGGTCCACCAGCTCGATATCCGGCTTGCCCTTGGCGGTGGAATCGCACAGGCTGGACACCCAGATGGCGTCAAACTGCTTTTTGCCCTCGGGGGTCTCCACTCCGGTTTTCTCCACGATCAGCCCGGTCAGGCCGTTGTGCGCCTCCAGCACGCTGAGGCAGGGCTTGATGGACAACAGCCGCTTCAGCCTGCTGCGGCGGTTCTCCGGCAGGGACAGCATTTCATCCAGCCGGGACAGGGTTTCCTCTGTGGGGGTCTGGGTATAGGGAAATTCCCGGAGCTCGCCGCCCCATTCCCCCAGCACCCGGATCACCTGGCGGCGGATGTTGGCCTGATAGCCCACCTGCCAGTCATCCCCGTGCACCACAATGTCCGGCTTCAGCTGCCGCAGGATCTCGGTATAATCCAGGCTCTCCTGCACCACCACCCGGCTGACTCCCTTCAGCGACCGGAACATTTCCAGCCGCTCGGACAGGGGCAGAAGCGGATAGCGCTTGTAGGCAGCGATCACCTCATCCGTGAGCACGCCCACGGTGACCTCGCCCAGCTCCTGAGCCCGGCGCAGAATGGCCAGGTGGCCGTTGTGGATGATGTCCGTCGAGAAGCAGATATAAACGCTTTTCATCTCATTCTCCCATCAGCTGATGATAAAGGGCCGTCACCCTTTGGTGATCCTCCATATTGTCGATCTCCGCGCACAGCCTTCCCCGGCATTCCAGAGGATACAGGGGAATTTCCCGCCAAACGGCATTGAAGGCATTCTCAGCGTAGCAGCCGGTTTCGCCCCGCTGTACAAAAGCGTCGATCTCCCGCATCCAGCGCTCAAAGTCCTCCGGAAGGAAGTGATAGGCAGGCTGCAGGGAAACGCAGTCCTCCCCGAACAGGTCGATGCCGATTCCGGCGATTCTGCCCTCTGCCAGTCGGGCCTTGAAATCCTTGGGAGGCAGGGGCAGGGTGGAATCCACCGCCACACAGCTGCGTGTGGCCTGAGTCAGCTCCGCCATCACCTCCGGGTGGATCACCAGATCCCCGTGCAGGGAGATGACCTCCTGCCCCCGGAGCGCTTCCCTGGCCAGGGCCATGCTGTAAATATAATTGGTCTCCGCATACTTCGGATTGGGCACATAGGTGAAGCGGATCCCGCTGTTCAGGCTTTCCAGATGCTCCTTCAGCAGCTCCGCAAAGGGGCCGGTGGTGACCACGGCCTCCCGAATGCCGCAATTACGCAGCAGCCGAACCTGCTGGGAGATGATGGTATCCTTCTCATCCAGCGCTGTCATGCACTTGGGGTGCAGCCGGGTCTCGGCCCCCATGCGGGTCCCCCGTCCGGAATTCAGCAGCAAGGCAATCATTGTTCTTTCTCCTGCAGAAATTTCATAAAGGCGTCCCGGTTCTCCCTGGGCGTGGTGGTGGGTCTGCCCAGGTCCGCCCGGGCGCCCAGGGCACAGTCCACCTCCAGGAAGCAAAGACCTTCCCGCGGCATTTCTTTTAGCGCTGCCTTCAGCTCTTCCTCATTTCCGGCAATGGACACATAAGGATAGCCGCAGGCAACCGCGGAATCCGCCGGACGGAAATTTCCATTGTTTACCGGCATGCCGCCCACGGACTCATGGGCCGCGTTGTTGAACACCACATGACGCAGATTTTTCGGCTGCTTCTGGGCAATGACACTCATGGCCCCTAGGTGCATCAGGGCGGCTCCGTCGCCATCCAGGCACCACACCGTTTTCTCCGGCCGGGACAGTGCGATCCCCAGAGCAATGGAGGAAGCGTGACCCATGGAGCCCACCGTCAGAAAGTCCTGTCCGTGGCCTGTGCCCCGGCTTTCCCGCAGCTCAAACAGCTCCCGGCTCAGCTTGCCGGTGGTGGACACCAGCACAGCCTCCTCACCGGCCGCTTCCGCCACGATAGCCAGGGCCTGCTCCCGGGTCATGGCTGCCTCATGGCGGTACCTTGCTCCCTCGCTGCAGGTCAGGCCGTTTTTCCGGACGACGATGGCCGCCATTCGTCCCTGCTCCAGCCAATGAGCCGCTTCTTGCAGCATACCCTCCACTGTCTTGGGTGTATCATCGGCCGAAAGGAGGAAATACGGAATTTCCAGCAGCTCCAGCTGGCCCAGGGTGATTTCTCCCTGCCTGGCATGCTGGGGCTCGTCGTGCACTCCGGGCTCTCCCCGCCAGCCGATCACCAGCAGCGCGGGCAAGCTATACACCCGTTCATCCATCAGGGAGGCCAGAGGATTCACCGCGTTGCCCAGGCCGCTGTTCTGCATGTAGACCAGGGCCGGGTGCCCGGTGGCCAGATAGTGTCCTGCCGCCAGCCCCACCGCGTTGCCCTCGTTGGCCGCCACAATGTGCCGGGTACCTTCCGTCCCATAGCGGTTATACAGCGTGTCGCAAAGGCCCTTCAGCTGGGAATCCGGCACACCGGTATAAAAATCAATGCCGATCTTCTCACACAGGTCCAGAAATGCGGCTCCGTCCATCCCGAATCACCTCAGTCCCTTGGCTTCTTCCCGTAGTAATAATTTCGCAGGATCCCATGGCTCCAGCCGGGCAGCAGGGCGTCATGCAGCACAACGGCCAGATGCTGGTCCGCACTGGCGATCCGCAGCCGGAAGGGCATATGCCGCCGCTGCAGCTTCCTTGCCACGATCCTTCCAAGCCGGCCCGGGTCCGAGCCGGTGGTTTCGTCCCGGTGGATCACTTGCACCGTGGATTCATAATCCTCCCGATAAGGAGAGGCATCCATCCCATCGGCGTGGAAGCGGTAGGCATTGCTGCCGGAGCGGTGATCTCCAGGCTCTACCAGCATCACCTGAATGCCGAAGCGGCGCACCTCCATCTGCAGGCACTCCGCGTAGCCCTCCACCGCATGCTTGGCCGCTGTGTAGGCACTCTGATACGGAATACCCAGCAGGCCGTTGATGGAGGAATACATCACGATTTTTCCATGCCCCTGCTTCCGGAAAACAGGAAGCAGCAGCCGGTTCATGCGCACCATGCCCAGGAAGTCGGTCTCCAGCACCCGCCGGTACTCCGCAAGGGCGGTTTCCTCACAGCTGCCCAGCACCAGGATGCCGGCGCACTGTACCAGAGCGTCCACATGGTCCGTCAGCTCCAGGGCCCGCTTCACAAAGCGCTCTGCGGAAGCGTCATCCGTCACATCCAGGGGCAGGCGGATCAGGCCGCCCTCCCGGCTTTCCTCCCGGAAGGAACGGGCTCCCGCGATCACTGTGTGCCCGGCCTCACAAAGCGCCTGGGCCGTATGCAGGCCGAGGCCGGAGGAGGCTCCCGTCACCAGAATGTTCATCCTTCAGCCTCGACGGACAGAAGACCGCTTTCCTTCACGGCCTCCACTGCTTTCCGGGTCTCCTCGGGAGGCAGTACCAGGGCGAACCGGACGTAGCCCTCGCCCAAGGGGCCGAAGGAAGAGCCCGGCGTACACAGGACGCCTGCCTTTTCCAGCAGCAACAGGCAGAAATCCATGCTGTTCATGCCCTTCACCGGGACAGGGGCCCATACGAACATGCTGCCCTTGCTGTCCGGGATCTGCCAGCCGATGGAGCGGAAGCCCGCGCACAGGGCATCCCGGCGTTCCTTGTACATCCACCGCTGCTCCTCCACCATGTCAACAGGCCCGTTCAGGGCAGCGATGGCGGCATACTGGATGGGCAGGAACATGCCGAAGTCGATCTGGCTGCGCAGCTTGCCGAAGGCGGCAATCACATCCGGCCGGCCAATCAGGAAGCTGATCCGGGCCCCGGTCAGGTTGAAGCTCTTGGACAGGCTGAAGAATTCCACGCCCACGTCCTTCGCTCCTTCATAGCCCAGGAAGCTGCCGCCCTTTTCTTCGGTGAAGATGATATCGCTGTAGGCGTTGTCGTGCACAATCAGAATGTCATATTTCTTGGCAAAAGCGATGATCTCCCGGTAGGTTTCCGGGTCCGCCACGCTGCCCATGGGATTGGAGGGCAGGGACACCACCATGTATTTTGCCTTTCGGGCAGTCTCCTCAGGGATGCGGCTGACATCCGGCAGGAAGTGGGTTTCCTCCGTCATGGGATAGTAGGCGATTTCCGCACCGGCCATGGCGGCACCGGCAATAAACACCGGGTAGCAGGGAGAGGGCAACAGCACCGTGTCCCCTTCATCGCACAGCACCATGCCCAGATGGCCCATGCCCTCCTGGGTGCCATAGCAGCTGCACACCATGTCCGGCGTGATGGTCACATGGAACCGCCGGGCATAGTAATCACACACCGCCTGCTTCAGGGCGGGAATATCCCGCAGGGCGTACTTCCAGTTGTCCTGATCCTTTGCCGCCTCCACCAGTGCCTGCTTGATATGCTCCGGCGTGCAGAAATCCGGTGTGCCGATGGAGAAATTCCAGATTTTCCTTCCCTCTGCCTCCAGAGCCAGGCGACGTACATTCAGCGCCGCGAAGATCTCGTCTCCGAAGCGGTCCATTCTTTTGGAAAATTCCATTACTTACACCTCCACGATCTCCGTGCCCTCCAAGGCCTCCCGGATCAGAGCCTCTGTATCCAGCTTGTCCTCCCCGTACAGGATCTTCTCCATTTTGGGATGGGTGGCAGGATGCCGGGGCGTAAACACGGTGCAGCAGTCCTCATAGGGCAGCGAGGAGGTCTCAAAGGTACCGATCTTCTCCGCCACATCGATAATTTCAGACTTGTCAAAGCCGATCAGGGGGCGGAAAACGGGCATGTCCACCACCATATCGGTGGTCTTCAGGGCATCCATGGTCTGGCTGGCCACCTGGCCGATGCTCTCTCCGGTGATCAGGGCGCCGCATTCCTCCTGAATGGCGATCCGCTCCGCAATGCGCATCATATAGCGCCGCATGATCAGGGTGGTGTATTCCTCCGGGCACTTCTCGTGGATCTCCATCTGAATTTTGGTGAAGGGCACCACATGCACCCGGATGCCGCAGCAGCTTTCGGACAGGATCCTGGCCAGGTCGATCACCTTCTCCCGCGCCCGGTCGCTGGTATAGGGGTAACTGTGATAATGTACGGCGCAGATCTGCACGCCCCGCTTGGCGATCATCCATCCGGCCACGGGGCTGTCAATGCCGCCGGACAGCAGCAGGCAGGCCTTGCCGTTGGTGCCCACAGGCATGCCGCCTACGGCCATCACCACCCGGACATACAGGTAGCAGTTGTCCCGGATCTCCACATTCAGCACGTGGTCGGGATGATGGATATCCACCTTCAGCTCCGGATAGGCCTGGAGGATACGATAGCCCAGCTCCTCGTTGATTTCCGGGGAATTCATGGGGTACCGCTTGTCAGAGCGGCGGGCATACACCTTGAAGCTGCCGTTAAGGCCCTTCATCATGGCCACGCCCTGCTCGCAGATGGCGTCGAAGTCCTCCTTGGGCATTTCCAGGGCAGGACACACGCTGTGCACACCGAACACCTTGGTCACCCGGGCAATGCACTCCTCCAGATCCGTGAAGTCGCTGACGAAAATGCGGCCGTCGTGCAGCCACACCTTGCCGTTCACGCCCTTTACGGCGGTCTTGACCCGCTTCACCAGCTCACGCAGAAAATAGGGGCGGTTCTGCCCCTTCAGAAAGATCTCGCCGAAGCGAACCAGCAACAGCTGACGCATATTATCTCCTCACATACTTCGCCAGCAGGCCGTATTGCGCGGCGACGCGGCTGATGGTATAGTCGATGTCCTCTTCCGTGTTGTCCAGCCCCAGGCTGAAGCGCAGGGCACAGTCCGCCCGCTGGGTGGAGAGCCCCATGGCCGTCAGCACCCCGCTGACCTTCTGCTTCCGGCTGGAGCAGGCGCTGCCAGCGCTGACATAAATGCCGTCGCCCTCCAGGGCAAACAGCATAGTCTGGGAGCGAACCGGCGTAAGGCTCATGTTCAGCACATGGGGGGCCGCCGCTTCACTGCCGGGCTCCGGGCCGTTCAGCAGGGCTTCGGGGACCTCCCGCTTCAGCCCCTCATACAGCCGCAGCTTCAGCGCAGCCATCTTCTCCGGCCCATCCTGGGGATAGGTGTGCACCGCCTCTCCCAGGGCAATAATGCCCGGGGTGTTTTCCGTGCCGGAGCGGAAGCCGTCTTCCTGGCCGCCTCCGAACACAATGGGGCTGATCCTGTGCCCTTTCCGGAGGATCAGGGCGCCGATGCCCTTGCAGGCGTGGAGCTTGTGGCCGGAAAAGGCGTAGCTCTGAATGCCCAGATGGTTGAAATCCAGCGGAACCCGCAGGAAGCCCTGCACGCCATCCACATGAATGGCCGCCTTCGGGCAAAGCCTGTCCCGCAGGGCCACGACCTGAGCAATGGGCTGAATGGCGCCCACCTCGTTGTTCACCTGCATCAGGCAGATGAGCAGTACCCGGTCGTCCAGCTGCTGCTCCAGCTTTTCCAGGTCCAGCACGCCCCGGCTGTCCACCCGCATTTCCTCTACGGTGTGGCCCAGGCGCCGGAGCTCCTCCCGGCACTGGAGCACGGCTGGGTGCTCCACCTGAAGCATCAGCACCCGACCCGGCTTCTTCTGGGTGCGCATATGGCCCAGAATGGCAATGTTATCCGCCTCGGTGCCGCCGGAGGTGAAGATCAGCTGCTGCCCCTGCGCCCCGGCCGCCTTCAGACAGGTCTCCCGGGCCGCTTCCATCCTTTTCTCTGCCTCCATAGCGGGCCGATACAGGGCAGAGGGATTGTGCCACCCCTCCGTCAGGCAGGTCTGCATGGCAGAAACCACCGCGGCGGAAGGGCGCGTGGTGGCACTGTTATCCAAATATACTTCTCTCATGCGTTTTTCTGATCCGCTCCCTGAGGCAGGAAACGACGGATGTAATCCACCAGCTCTTCCTAGGGCTCAAGCACAATGATCCGGCGGTTGCCGCCCTTCTGAAAGTAGAAATAGTAAAGCTCGGCATCCCGGTTCAGAAACCAGTTGGTGGTCTTCACACCGGGCATGGAAACATAGCGGCGGAAGGAGTCGGAATCCACCTTGCCGAAGGCCTCCACGTTTTTCACCTTCAGGCTGCCCAGCTCCTTGCGCTTGACCCCGTTGTAGATCACGGCGAAGTCCAGGATGCCGTTGGTGAAGGTGTAATCATATTCCACCCGCAGCCGATCCCGATAGAAGAACAGACCCACGGCAATGGCAGTGACCACCACGGTTTCGATCAGGCCGGCCACGCTGAAGTTGGTCAGGATCACGCTCATGTCAAAGATGGCCACGATGCCGAAGAGCACCATCAGCACATTGGCCAGGATGAAGGCAGCGTCAAAAACGCCATGCTTCCTGCGAACCACCGCATGCTCCATGAAATAATCCATTGCTGTTTACCTCCGATCAGAAAATCAGAAACAGTACCGCTACAATCACGCCTACAATGAAGCCACCAAGGACCTCAATCGGCTTGTGTCCCACGATCTCCTTCAGGTTGTCATCTGTAATCTGCTCCCCATCCACAATGACACTGCGAAGGATCTTGTTGATGGCCTCCCCCTGCTTACCGGTTTCCCGGCGAACCCCGGTGGCATCGTACATCACCACGCAGGCCATGGTGACGCAGGCAGCAAACAGGGGCGTGTTCCAGCCCTCCACGGCGCCCACCATGATGGCCAGGGAAATCACCATGGAGGTGTGGGAGGAGGGCATTCCTCCCGCGGAAAAGAACAGATGCCAGTCCAGCTTTTTCTCAAGCAGGAAGGTAATGAGCACCTTCAGCGCCTGGGCCGCAAACCAGCCGCAAAAGACGCAGGGCAACACCCGGGAATTCTGGAACAGCTCCGTCAAAGGATGATACATGCCCTTCCCTCCTGTCAGCTGACCCGGTTCAGGGTCGAGCGAATCAGCTCCCGCATGGCCTCGGCCTCGGGGCCGAAGCAATCCAGCGCCCGGACAGCCTCCCCGATGTGGAAGGCAGCGTCCTTTCTGGTCTGATCGATTCCCTTCAGGGCCACCCAGGTCAGCTTGTTTTCGTCCATACCGGTGTTTTTGCCCATGGCGGCAGCATTCCCGATCACGTCCAGCAGATCGTCCACCATCTGGAAGGCCAGCCCCATGTGCTGCCCGCAGCGAATGCCGCTCTCCAGCTGTTCCCGGTTTGCACCCGCCAGCAGCAGGCCGGCTTCCAGGGGCGCCGTGAGCAGATCGGCCGTCTTGTGCAGGTGAATGTAGGTCACCTTTTCCTCTGTAGGCTCGCTGCCTTCTCCGGTGACGTCCATCACCTGTCCGGCGATCATGCCGGTGACGCCGCTGCGCCGTGCAATGGCCTCCGCAGCCCGCAGACCCCGGTGGTCCTCCATCCGGCAGGCGGCGCGGAGCATCAGCTCCATGGCGGCGTTCAGCAATCCATCCCCCGCCAGCACAGCCATACCCTCGCCAAACACCTTGTGGTTGGTGGGGCGTCCCCGGCGCAGATCATCGTTGTCCATGGCCGGCAGATCATCATGGATCAGGCTGTAGGTGTGGATCATTTCCAGGGCACAGGCAAAAGGCAAGGCCTCCTCCGTGCTGCCGCCGGCCATCTCGCAGGCCATCAGGAGCAGCACCGGCCTCAGCCGCTTTCCGCCCGCCTCCAGGGAATAGTCCATGGCCCGCAGCAGAATGTCTGGGATCTCTCCCAGGGAGGCCAGCTGTACCGGGAGCTGGGCGTTGATCAGCGCCGCAAGATTTTTCGGCTCCGTCATTCCTCTTCCTCCATCGGCTCCTCCGTCAGGCTGCCGTCCGGCTCCTGCCGCAGCACCGTCACCCTCTGCCGGGCATCCGCCAGCTCTTTTTCCAGCTGCTTCAGCGTTTCCCTGGCGGAAGCATAGCAGCTCATGACCTCCTCAAGAGGCAATTCGCCGCCCTCCAGCCGGGTCACCGTGGCTTCCACCTGGTTGACCCGCTCCTCAAACGTCTTGGTCTTTGCTTTTCCTGCCACCGGGCACCTCCTGTCCCCTGCGGTCTCCGTGGAGCCGCCTGTCTGCCTGCTCCGTCCGGATGGCCGCCGGATTCATGCCATTGGTTTCCTGCAGTACCTTCAGCAGGCGGGCCAAAATGCCGCCGCTCTTCGTTCTGGCCTTATCGGCCATGCATATGGGTATTCCGGTATCCATCGTTTTCTCCTGTCAGCCTTTGGTTCCCTTGGTCCCCTTGCTGCCCTTGGTGCCCCCCAGCTTGACGCTGGAGAGGATCTCCGAGGTGAAGGCATAGCTCCGGTCGTTCTTGTCCGCATGGGCCCGCATGGCGCATTCCACCATCCGGTCGATCAGCCTGGCATAGCTGACGCCGGCCTCTGCCCACAGGTAGAAGGCCAGGGAGCCGGGAATGGTGTTGATCTCCGTGATCCACAGCTCATTGGTGGCCCGGTCCAGCATATAGTCGATGCGCACCACGCCCTTGCAGTCCAGCATCCGGAAGATGCGGCAGCTCAGCGCCTGGATCCTGTCCCGCAGCTCATCCTCAATGGGAGCGGGCAGCAGCCGGGAAAGGTTCGCCATACCGCTCTTGCCGGAGGAGGAACGCAGATACTTTTCCTTGAAGTCCAGGAAGGTCTCATCCTCGGACCGGACCGGCATCTCAATGGGAGAGGCTTCCACCTGATCGTCATAGCCCAGCACAGAGCAGTTCAGCTCAATGGGCTTATCCAGTCCCTTTTCCACCAGCACCCGGCGATCGTAGTCAAAGGCCAGGGCCAGAGAATCCGCCAGGCCCTCCGGGTCGTCCGCCCGGCTGACGCCGATGGAGGAGCCCAGGTTGGCCGGCTTCACGAACACGGGATAGC
>R11__coassemble_1136_pt1 | contig 15619 bp, 15 predicted proteins | sample R11__metabat2_high_PE_049 | metagenome-assembled genome bin R11
GCTTACGCACGGTCTGCCTCCTCCCCGAAGCGCCGCAGCAGGTCCTTCACCTGCTCCGGGTCCTGCATGGTGTTGATCTGCACCCGCAGCTTGGTGGCGCCCCGCAGTCCATGGAGATACCAGGCGATGTGCTTGCGCATCTCCCGCACGGCGATGTGCCGGGGCTTCCAGCCCTCCAGCAGGGCGTAGTGGGTCAGGATCATGTTGATTCTTTCCCCGGCATCCGGCTCGGGCACCCTTTTGCCCTCCAGCAGGGCCAGCGTCCGGGAGAACAGCCAGGGGTTCCCCATGGCTCCCCGGCCGATCATCACCCCGTCCGCTCCGGATTCTTCCAGGCGGCGCAGGATGTCCTCCGGGGTGAACAGATCTCCGTTGCCGATGACCCTGAGGCCGGTCTCCTGTTTGATCCTGGGGATCCAGCTCCAGTCGGCGGTGCCGCTGTATTGCTGTTCCCGGGTCCGGCCGTGCACGGTGATCTCCTTTATGCCGGCTTCCTCGGCCAGATGGGCCAATTGAAGCACATTGATGTGTTCGCTGTCCCAGCCCAGGCGCATTTTCACAGACACGGGCAGCTGGGAATTTTCCACCACGGCCCGCATCACGTCCCGGGCCAGCTCCGGGGTGCGCATCAGGCCGCTGCCCTCGCCGCTGTTGGCGATCTTCGGGGCAGGACAGCCCATGTTGATGTCAATGCCGCAGAAGCGGTCATCCCGGGAAAGGATCGCAGCGGCCCGGGCCATGTATTCCGGCTCCTTGCCGAAGAGCTGCAGCACCAGCCGCCCTTCCTCCGGCCCCTTTTCCAGCAGGGACTGGGTGGCCAGCTGGTTGGGGGCGTAAACATACCCCATGGCGCTGACCATTTCCGTGCAGGCGGCGGCGCAGCCCTCCCGGAAGCACAGGGTGCGGAAGGGCCAGTCGGTGACCCCGGCCAGAGGCGCCAGACGAATGTCCGGCATCAGCGACGGCCTCCGGGGAAGGCGGCTGCCCGTTTGTCCAGCTGCGCAAAGGGCTGCATGGGCGTCAGCACCGCCTCACCGGTCACCTGGGGCAGCACGGGCAGGTCGGTCCACCGCTTCCCGGGAACAGCATCTGCCACAGGGATCAGGGGCAGCAGCACCTGACCATCCCGCAGCAGGGGCTGGTCGGTCACCGCCTTGCCTTCGGCGGTCTCGGGCGCCACGGCCATCAGCACAGGTCCCTGATAGACAGACAGGCCCTGGTGCCAGCCGCTTTCCGTGGCGACCCGCTCCTGCCAATGCAGGATGACGCGGTCGCCGGTCTTCCATTCCCGGTTGATGGTGAGGAACCGGTCCTCGCTCCGGTCTGCCACAGGCTTGCCGTTCACGGTGACGCCCTCCATCCAGGCGGGCAGGCGCAGCTTCAGCACAGCCTTCACGGGAGAGGCGGTCTCCAGCTGCAGGGAAGCGCCGCCTTCCTTCCGCTCCAGGGTGATCTGGGCAGGCACATTGCCCAGCCGTAGGGTGTAAACGCCGTTCAGATACAGATGGATGCAGGCCCCGTCAGGCAGGGTGGTGACAGCGTATTCGCAGGCGGCAGCCCAGGCGGCGGCCAGGCGGTTCAGGGCGGCGATGTCCGCTTTTCCCTTGCCTTCGCCGTTCACGCCGAAGCGCTCCCAGGCATCTGCCTGATTCAGGCAAGCGGGCAGGGCGTTCACCAACAGCCGCTCTGCCCAGGGGGCGCAGCGCAGGCTGTTCCCTCCGGCCAGCTCCCGGCACAGCACCTCGGTCCAGGCAGCCTGGGCACCGGCCTCCAGAGACTGGTAGGGGTTCCGGCCGTTGCCGGGGGTGTAAAGTCCGCCGCAGGGTGCGCCGTGCTGCCGGCACAGGCGCTCGTAGCCCTCCGCGGGGGCGCTCTGCTCCTGGCGGCTGCCGCTGAAGCTGCCGGAGACGGAAGCCATGGCGGCGCCGTCCGCCAGCCGGATCAGGTCCTCCTCGGGAGAGGCGTTGGAATAGGTGCTCAGATAGCCGGAAAGATCCCGGGCGCTTTCCCGGAGCCTCCGGCAAAGCCCGGCGACACCCTTCAGCCCGGTCTGGCGGTACAGCCCGGTCAGGGTGCGCATCAGGGCGGCAGGGGAACGCATCAGCTTCTCATTTTCCGCCAGCAGGCTCCAGTGGGCACCGGCCCAGGCGCACCAGGCGGTGAGACGCTCCGCCAGCGCTTTGTCGGGGGAAAAGCTGCACACGGCCCAGGCAGCGGAGACCAGCGCGGCGGCCTCATCCGGCTCCAAGGGCAGGCTGCCGTCATCCCGCTGCTGCTCCATGGCCGTCAGGATCTTCACGGCGGGAGTCTCCAGCAGGGGAGAGGCGCAGCACAGGGCGCTCAGGCGGAAGGCTGCCTCCCAGGTGAACAGGTCCTGTGAATCGCCGCAAAGGCGATACAGGGCTGCCGGGGCTTCCTCCGCGGTGCGGATCTGCCCGGGATACAGGGGCAGAGCGACGGCGTCCACCAGGGGAGATCTGGAATAAATCGGCTTCAGGGCCATAACTGTTTCCTCCGTGTTCAATCATAAAAACCCATATTGATTATACCCGATTCCTGTTATTTTGCAAGCAAATACGGGCATTCCAGGGTGACATCTTCCAGGGGCAGGGCGCAGCAGGGATGGATGAAGCCGAAGCTCTCGTCCGCCTGCCTGCGGTGGTCCCTTCCCTCCGGGATCCGGACCCGGCCGGAAAGCAGCCGGGTGTGGCAGAAGCCGCATACGCCGCCCCGGCAGCGGTTGGGGTGCGCAATCCCGGCGATCTCCAGGGAGCGGAGCAGGGTGACCCCGGTGCTTCCGGGAATGACGCAGCTGCCGTCCGGTGCGATCAGGGTGATGTGCACAGCTTCCCCGGGGAGGACCGGGCATTCCGCAGGGACCTCCCGCCGCAGGGAACGCAGGCCGGGGCAATCCGCCATCTGGTCGGAGAGGGCCTCCACCATGGCCTCAGGACCGCAAAGAAACAGGGAAAAGGGACGCCCGGCGGCTGCGTGCAGGAGCATCTCCCGGTCAATGAAGCCGTCCCGTTCCTCCGGCACAGGGATCACCCGCACCCGGTCACAGCAGGCTTCCTGCAATTCCGGCAGCAGCAGAGCGTCCTTCAGGCTTTTGCTGCCGGAGAGGATGATCAGCTCGTGCTGAAGCAGCCCATCATGAATGGCCCGGGCCATGGAAAGGAAGGGGGTGACGCCGCTGCCTCCGGCGGCCGCGATCACCAGGGGCGCGTCCCGCAGGGGCTCGTGAACAAAATCTCCCCAGGGATCGGAGGCGGTGACCCAGGTACCTGGCTGCCAGTCCCGGAGAATGGCGTTGGAAACAAGGCCGCCGGGGACAGGCTTTACGCAAAGCTGATATTCCTTGTCATTTGGGGAAGAGCACAGGCTGTAGGGCCGGGACAGGGGAACGCCGTCCACCGGCACAGTGACGGACAGGGTCTGTCCGGGCAGGAAGCCTGCCAGAGGCTTTTCCTCGGCGGATTCCAGGGTGAACAGGCAGGCGCCGCCGGGCTGCTCCTTCCGGGAGACGACCCGCAGCCGCTGCTCACGGGGGTGGCGGAGAGCGGCCAGACGCCGGGCACCATCCGCCTGGTCGGGAAGCCCCTGGGGCGCGGAGGCCGCGGCGGCGGACCTGGCTGCCAGGGAACGGAGGAAGGCGGAGGCATCCAGCTCCTTCAGCAGCTCATTCATGGGAGGCCACCTCCTTTTCCAGGGCGTGAATGGCCTGACCGGCTGCCCAGGCACCGCTTTGCAGGCAGGAGGAATACCCGCCGCCGTGCTCCGCGTGGGCTCCGGTCAGGTACAGGTTGGGCAGGGGATTTTCACCAGACCAGGCCATGATCCGGCCGAACAGGGTATCCCAGCGCTGCCAGGCGAAGCCGTAGGGCGTTCCCCTGGGGGAAGCGGAATACCGGGCAAAGGTGGCGGGGGTGGCGATCCCGATTTCTTCGATCCAGGGCCGGAGAGAAATGCCCAGGGCGGACTCGCACCGGGTCAGCATGTCCTCCGCGGCCTGCTGCCGCAGGAGGGGATAGTCCCGCTGATCCACCTCGGCCAGAGGATCGCCGCAGACCGGAGCGGTCAGATACAGGATGCAGGTGCCCTCGGGAGAGCAGCCGGGAATGGCCACGTTCAGGCAGTTCAGGATCACATAGCCGCTGCCGGTGAGGCCGTTCATGCGCCCACGCTGCTCCGCGGGATCGGCGGACGGGGCAATGAAAATGGAATAGTCCTTCAGGCCAAGCTGCTCCGCCGTGCATTTCATGCCCAGATACAGGGTATTGAAGGCCATGCCGGGCTGCCGGGCATTCAGCAGCTTCTCCTGCTTCGGCAGGGAAACGCCGGGAAGCATGTCCCGCAGCAAATGATCCGGCGCCGCGGAGCAGATCACCGCCCGGCAGGGGATCTCCCGGCCATTCACCACCACGCCGCGAACCCTGCCGTCCCGCACCGTGAAGCGTTCCGCCTCGGCGTGATACAGGATATCGCCGCCGGATGTGCGGATGGCACTGTCCAGGGCAAGAGCCAGCTCGTGGGAGCGCATCCGGGGCAAACCGGCTCCCAGGGCCACATAGCCGTGGAGCATGATGGCATACAGCAGGGCGTCCAGTTCCTCCGGCACCGTCCCCAGGTAGGGCCAGTAGGCGGACACCAGATGCTGGGCGCTTTCCGGCATATGCAGGGCGTCCAGCACCTGCTTCAGGGGATGGGAGGCCAGCCGCAGAAAGTCGGGATAATCCCGGCGCAGGGCCGCTGGGGTCAGGCTTCCGGAGGCGAAGCCGGAAAGCACCCGCTCCGCCATGCTGCCCAGCTCCAGGAAGGCGGCCACGCTTTCCCGGCTGCCGGGCATCTGACGTTCGGCTTCGTCGGCGAATTCTTCGCAGCCGCAGGGCATGGTGACGTCCAACTCACCGGGGACGACCAGGCGGAAGGTGCTCTTCTCCTGCACCCAGCTGACCGGCGCCCCCAGGCTGTCCAGCAGGCGGCGCACCTCTCCGGGGGCTTCCTCGCTGCCGATGCCCATCAGCTCATGGAGGGACACCTCAAACTCGAATCGGCCCCGAACGAAGCTGGTGGCCACACCGCCGGGAACGGCGTTCCGGTCCAGCAGCAGGGTCCTGAGACCGGCCTTGGCGCAGGAGGCGGCGGCGGAAAGCCCCGCATTGCCCGCGCCGATCACAATGACGTCGTATTCCTTCATTTGTTCCATTCTCCGTATTCCAGGGTGTGCCCGTTTTCGCAGACCCGGGACATCTGTCCGTCCTTCACTAGCCAGGCCTCGCCGTGAATCACGGTGCTTTCAGGGCTTTGCAGGACCCAGCTGCCGTCCGGCATGGCCAGGAATTCCCGCCCGGCGCTGTCCGGAAGGGTGATATCCTCAAACAGCCGCAGGCCGTTCTCCTTCACCTCGTGGCGCACCAGCTGCAGGTGGGGCAGCACGTTGATTTTTGTCAGTCCCAGGCCGGGAAGGAAGCGCCGGTATTCAGGGTCGGTGGCCTCGCCGGGTTCCTCCGGCTGGGCATACACCTCATCAGCGCAGTTCATGGTACCGGCGGAGATGCCCACGATCACCCCGGCAAAGCTCCGCAGCTTTTCCCGGAGACCCAGGCGGGCCAGGAAGGCGTTCTGGGTGGGCACATGACCGCCCCCTAGGAAGATGACGTCGTAGTCCTCGGGCCGGGCCTCCTCCGGCAGGGTGCGGCTGTCCCACAGGTCGAAGCGGCTGACCTGCAGTCCGCTTTCCAGGGCGGCGTTGCGGAAGAAGCCGGTCATTTCCTCACTGGCGTGGAGATTCTCCGGGAAAGCGGTGATCATCAGGCACCGGGCGTTTTCCGGCCAATGGGAACGGAGCACCCACTGGAAGTCGTTCCGGGTATCAAAGCCCCGGCAGCGCCAGGCGCCGTCCAGGTCACCGGTGGGGCTGCTGGTGAGAAAAAGCTGCATATTATTGTCTCCCTTTCATGAAAAAACGGCCTGCCCCGGAAGGAAGCAGACCGCTGAAGCTTTGTTGATTTTCCTTTGCCGGCAGGCTCAGCTGTGCTTCCCGATGACCTTCATGTGCTTCATCACAGCGGAAGCGCACACGCCGGTCAGTCCGCCGCAGGCCAGGCCCACCAGCATCAGAATGGCCATGTAGTAAACCAGCTTGGGGGTGTTCAGCACGATCATGGCCAGGCCCACCTGACCCACATTGTGCATCACGCCGCCCACCATGCTGACCACGATGGGCTGCATGCCCCGGGTCCGGCTCAGCAGGCACATGGAGGCAAGGCTCAGGACACCGCCGGCGAAGGCGTACATCATGGCGCTGACGCCGCCGAACAGCAGGCCGCTGAGCAGCACCTTCAGGACCATCAGCACCCAGGAGGTGGGGATGCCCAGCATATACACGGCGAAGATCAGCACACCGTTGGACAGGCCCAGCTTGATGCCGGGAATGCCGGCGTTCAGGGGGATCATGCTTTCCACCCATCCCAGCACCAGCATCATGGCCACCAGAAGGCCGGAAAGGGCGATCCGGTAGGTGGCGTTGTTGTTGCGTTTCATTGTGGCTCCTTATTATGGGAATTTCGCCTCTGCGGAGGCGACCAGAGGGCTTTCCGATCGCCCTCTGGACTCCTTCGGATCAGTTCTCGCTTGTGCTTTGCTGAGAAAGCAGCTCGATGGTTTCCTCAGGGGTATACAGCTCCACCATCACCTGGTTGGGCAGGCAGATGATCCAGTTGCTCAGAATGCGGGTATCCTTGTTCTCCAGGGTCACGGTGCCTTCTTCCACGCAGTCCTGATTTTCGCAGGTGGAGTTCTCCATGTACACGCCGTTTTTGATCACATGGACCGTGTTGGTGGTTTCGGTGCCGTCGGACCAGGTCTGCACCACGGGAATGGTGTACTCATAGTCGTCAAACACGGGATACAGGCGGCTGGAGCTGGAGGCGGTGATGATGATGTAGCCGGTGGGGTCGGACAGGGGCTGAGAGGTCTCGGCCTCACCGTCAGCCGTTTCGGCTGTTTCTTCCGTTTCTTCTGTTTCTTCCGTTTCTTCTGCTTCTTCCGTTTCTTCCGGTTCTTCCTTTTCGTCCTCGGCGGCGACAGGGGCTTCCTCAGCCTTGGCGGAGGCAATGCCCAGCAGATTGCCGAGATCCACGGCGGGTACGGTGCTGTTCATCTCCACGGTAACACCGTCCTTCGCCTCATCGCTCAGGCGGATGCCTCCGGTGGACTGGGAAATAATCAACAGAACGGCAACGGCAATCAGGATCAGCCCGATCGCCCACACGTTCCGATTCTTCAGGACGGCTTTCAGCTGGTTCATGGATAACCTCCACTTCATTAATCATACAGGGAAATTATACCGCCAATCCACCGGGATTGCAAGGGCAAACTGCAGCCATCCCTCATTGACAGCCATGAAAAAAGCGGTAAAATGTTTCCGGATGAATATGGATGAACGATGAGGATGCTATGGATAAGTACGAAGCCCTGAAGCATTACTTTGGTTACAGCAGCTTCCGGCAGGGTCAGGAGGAAATGGTGGACGCCCTGCTTTCCGGCCGGGATGCCCTGGGCATCATGCCCACCGGCGCCGGGAAAAGCCTGTGCTACCAGGTGCCTGCCCTGCTTCTGCCGGGGATCACCCTGGTCATTTCGCCCCTGATCTCCCTGATGAAGGATCAGGTGGCGGCGCTGAAAGCGGCGGGGGTTCCGGCGGCTTACCTGAACAGCTCCCTGACGCCCTATCAGCAGGAGCTGGCTATCCAGCGGGCCTGGGAGGGAAGATACAAGATCATTTATGTGGCTCCGGAGCGGCTGGAGGTGTCCTCCTTTATTACCTTTGCCCAGAGCGCCGAGATCTCCCTGCTGGCGGTGGATGAGGCCCACTGCGTTTCCCAGTGGGGGCAGGATTTCCGCCCCCATTATCTCCGGATCAAGGCCTTCATTGACTGCCTGCCCAAGCGCCCGCCGGTGGGTGCCTTCACCGCCACGGCCACGGCCCGGGTGAAGGAGGACATTGTGAGATACCTGGGGCTGCGTTCCCCGATGACGGCGGTGACCGGCTTTGACCGGCCCAACCTGTACTTTGGGGTGATGACCCAACCGGGAGACAAGAACGGTGCTCTTTTGCGGCAGGTGCGGAATCACCCGGAGGAGAGCGGCATCGTGTACTGCGCCACCCGCAAGGAGGTGGAGGCGGTGCAGGCCTTCCTGACGGCCCAGGGCTTCAGCGCCTCCCGATATCACGCGGGTCTCAGTGACGCGGAGCGGAAGGCGAATCAGGAGGATTTCCAGTTTGACCGGGTGCGGATCATGGTGGCCACCAACGCCTTTGGCATGGGCATCGACAAGAGCAATGTCAGCTTTGTGATCCACTACAGCATGCCCAAATCCATGGAGGCCTATTATCAGGAGGCGGGTCGGGCCGGACGGGATGGCAGCCGGGCGGAGTGCGTGCTGATCTTCAGCCGGAGGGACATTGTTACCGCCCGGTGGATGATCGAGCATTCCGAGCCCAACGGGGAGCTGACGCCCCAGGAGCAGGAGCGCATCCGGGCCCAGGATGGCAGGCGGCTGAACCAGATGGTGAACTACTGCGAGAGCCGGGGCTGCCTGCGTCGGTACATCCTGAATTATTTTGGAGAAAAGGCTCCGACGGACTGCGGGAACTGCTCTGTATGTCTGGGCCAGACCTGGGCTCCGGCGAAAAAAGTGCCGAAGAAAAAGGCGACCGCAGTGGGCGAGGACAGCGGCCTGTTCGAGCACCTGAAGCGGTGCCGGCGGGAGATTGCCGACAGGGAGAACCGTGCGGCCTTCATCGTGTTCAGCGACGCCACCCTGCGGGACATGGTCAGAAAGCGGCCCCACAACCAGACGGAGATGCTGGAGGTGGAGGGCGTGGGCCCGGCCAAGCTTTCCCGGTATGGCGGGCAGTTCCTGAAGGCCATCAAGGATTATGAGGAAAAGGAAAGAAACAGCAGGGTACTGCGAGAGCCGGCGCCGGAGACGGACAGCTACCTGGCGGTGCCCACGGACCAGGATTTTCCCTGGCAGCCTCCGGAGGATACAGGGTGGTTTCCGCCGTAGGAGCTGAATGACTGAAGACAACAAACGAGATAAACCAAGGGGCTGTTGCAGATTCTTCACTTCTGCAACAGCCCCTTTCGTCAGGATGCCGAGGCATATTCAAAGCTGTGACTGTACATGAATTCCGGTGCACAGTCTATATCTCCGTCCATCCAGGTGACAACGCCATGATCCAGCTGCGCTGCCTTGAAAACGGCAGGGTCATGCAATGGTTGAAAAACCGGGCCTTGCAGCAGGGTGGCATCGAAGAGACGACGCTCACCTGTGGAGAAAGTCAGAATCATCATCATGTCGTCCAGAGCTTTCACTTGCTCAATACTGATGGGGTCAGCAGGCTGACCACCGTATACATAGCCATCCTTGTAATACATTGGGTGCTCCTTTACTTCAGTGGCTCGATCTTTTCAAAGGGCATGCTGCGAACGGCATTGTTCCATGCAGCTTGTGATGTTTGTCATTGCCATTGAAAATCATCTTTATAACGAGCCTGTAGAAGCGGAAATCATTGGGCGGAAAACTCCACGATGGCTTCTACCTCCACCAGGGCGTTCATGGGCAGCTCGCTGACGCCCACGGCGGTGCGGGCATGGCGACCCTTTTCCCCGAAAACGTCGAACAGCAGCTGGGAGGCGCCGTTGGCCACCAGGTGCTGCTGGCAGAAGCCGGGAGCGCTGTTCACAAAGGCCTGCAGCTTGACGATGCGGGTGACCAGGCTCAGATCCCCCAGCTCGTTTTTCAGGGCAGCCAGAATGTTGATGGCGCACAGCCGGGCAGCCGCCTGGGCATCCTCCACGGAGCAGTCGTCGCCCGCTTTTCCGGTGATCAGCCCGTCCGGGCCGGTGGGGATCTGCCCGGAAACGAAGCACAGGCTTCCGGTGACAACGGTGGGCACATACATGGCGGCGGGCTTAGCGGAATCAGGAAGCACAATGCCGAGCTCAGCCAGCTTTTCTTCAATCTGCATCATTTTGGTCCTCGCTTCTTTTTATGTTGGGAATTTTCGGGAAAATTATAGCATGCTTCAGCGGGAATGTCAAAAGGAGAAGCAAAAAACCGGCAGCCCGAAGGCCACCGGTGAAGGGAACGCGTCATCGCATGGATTTGTCGTAGGGAATGCCTTCTGCCTTGGGGGCGCGGCTCTTGGAGGAAGTCAGGGTCAGCACCACCAGGGAGATGATGTAGGGCAGCATGTTGTACACGCCGCTGGGGATATTCAGGCTGGCCAGGAAATCGAAGCCGGTGTACACATTGGACAGGCTGCGGAACAGGCCGAACAGCAGGGCTGCCAGGGCGATGCGCAGGGGCTTCCACTGGCCGAAGATCATCACGGCCATGGCCAGGAAGCCGAAGCCCGCCACACCGTTTTCAAACTTCCACTCGGACACGCCGGCGGTGATGTAGACCAGGCCGCCCAGGCCGCCCAGGAAGCCGGAGATCAGCACGCCCGCGTAGCGCATCTTGATGACGTTGATGCCCACGCTGCCGGCGGCCTGGGGAAACTCGCCGCAGGCCTGCAGCCGCAGTCCGAAGCGGGTGCGATACAGGATGACCCAGCTGACAGCCAGCAGCACCAGGGCGATGGGCATGAACCAGGAGAACTCGAAGCCGTTGATGTTCACGATGAAGTTCTTCTTGGCCTCAATGTACTGCACGGTGGAGGTGGGGTTGTCCGGGCTGATGCCGGTGCTGATGGCCTTCACGATGACGGTGGCGGCCGCCGTGCCCAGCAGGTTCATGGCGGTGCCCACCAGGGTCTGGTCTGCCTTGAAGTTGATGGCGGCCACGGCCAGCAGCAGGGAATACAGCATGCCCACGATGACTGCGGCCAGGATGACCAGCACAACCATCAGGAAGCCGCTCACCACGCCGGTGAGGTAATTCATGGCCAGGGCGCCGCCCAGGGCACCGAACACCATGATGCCCTCCAGGCCGATATTGATGACGCCGGAGTGTTCGGAGAAGCAGCCGCCCAGGGCCACCAGCATCAGCACGGAGGCAAACAGAAGCGTGTACTGAATCAGCAGTGTCACTTGACCTCGCCTCCTTTCAGCTCTTCCCGACGGGCAATTCTGCGGTTCATGGCCTGCTTGAAGAACAGCACGAAGCCGCACAGGTAGATGATCACAGAAGAGATGAAGTCGGAGATCTGGGAGGCGTACATGGTCTTGTCCACGTAAGCGCCGCCGGAGGTGATGTGCTGGATGAAGTAGCTGGAGAAGATCGCGCCGATGGGATGCAGTCCGCCCAGGAAGGCGGCGGCGATGCCGTTGAAGCCCATGCCGGGCACGGAGGACTGGGTCACGGACCACTGCTCGAAGCCGGAGAGGAAGAACAGGGCGGCGCCCAGGGAGGCCAGACCGCCGGCGATGGCCATGGTCAGCACGATGTTGAATTTTTCCCGCATGCCGCAGTACTTGGCGGCGTTCTTGTTCAGGCCGGTGGCCCGCAGCTCGTAGCCCAGGCGGGTCTTGGTCAGCAGGAACCAGACGGCGACGGCGATGATGACCGCCAGGGGAATGGCAATGGTGACGTACTTGCTGCCGAAGAGCTCATCCAGGCCCAGAGTGGGCAGCAGGGCGGAGGTGTTCACGCTCTTGATGGAAACGGTGTAGGGAGAGGCCTGCTCCTTTACGGTGGTCAGCAGGATATTCACCCCGTACAGGGAGATCCAGTTCAGCATGATGCAGGAGATGACCTCGTTGACGTTAAACCAGGCCTTCAGGAAGCCGCTGAGGCCGCCCACGATGGCACCCGCCGCGATGGCAGCCAGAACGCACACCCACCAGGGCATGCCGCAGGCCAGGGCCAGATACAGAGAGGCGCCCGCGCCGATGACGTACTGACCGGCGGCACCGATGTTGAACAGGCCCACCTTGTAGGCGAACAGCACGGACAGGCTGCACATCAGCAGGGGAGCGGTCTTGGCCAGGGTGTTGCCGAAGTTCTTCAGCTGGGCGGTGGCCTTGGAGTAGGTCCAGAAGTTCTCAATCACCGCCAGGATGGCGCTGGTGGCGCCTGCGGGGTTGATGATCAGCAGGGCAATGTAGCCGATGAGCAGACCCAGCACGATGCACAGCAGGGAAGCCAGGATGGTCTGCACCGTGGGGTTTTTCAGGAAGGACTTCTTTTTATCCATCTCAATCCGCCTCCTTTACGGTGACCTTATCCCGCTTGGCACCGGCCATGTACAGGCCCATTTCCTCCGCGGTGGTGGTCTTGGGATCCAGCTCGCCCACGATCTCGCCCTCGTACATCACCAGGATGCGGTCGGACAGATCCATGACCTCGTCCATTTCCAGGGAGACCAGCAGCACGGCGGCTCCGGCATCCCGCTGGGCAATGATCTGCTTGTGAATGAACTCGATGGCACCCACGTCCAGGCCGCGGGTGGGCTGCACGGCGATCAGCAGCCGGGGAGACCGGTCGATCTCCCGGGCGATGATGGCCTTCTGCTGGTTGCCGCCGGACATGGAGCGGGCGATGGTGGCGGAGCCCTGGCCGGAACGTACGTCGTACTTTTCGATCAGCTTATCGGAATAATCCCGGATGGCATGGCGGCGCAGGATTTGGTTCTTGGAGAACACATCCTCGAAGTACCGCTGCAGGATCATGTTGTCCTCCAGGGAGTAGTCCAGCACCAGGCCGTGCTTGTGCCGGTCCTCGGGGATATGGCTCATGCCGCTGACGGACTTGGAACGGATGGAGCTCTTCGTCACATCCTTGCCGTCCAGCTGGATGGTGCCGCTGACCAGGGGCTCCAGGCCGGACAGGCCGTAGATGAACTCGCTCTGGCCATTGCCGTCAATGCCGGCGACGCACACGATCTCACCGGCCCGCACATCCAGCGACACGTTCTTCACGGCGTTGTTCTTGTGCACCTTGGAGGCCACGGTCATGTTCCGCACCTTCAGCACGGTCTTGCCGGGCTGGGCGGGCTGCTTCTCCACATGGAAATTCACGTTGCGGCCCACCATCATGGCGGACAGCTCCTCCATGGTGGTGGAAGCGGTATCCACGGTGCCGATGTACTTGCCCTTGCGCAGCACGGTGCACCGGTCGGAAACGGCCATGATCTCCGCCAGCTTGTGGGAGATGAACAGGATGGACTTGCCCTCGGCGGCCAGGTTCCGCATGATCTGCATCAGCTCTTCGATCTCCTGGGGCGTCAGCACGGCGGTGGGCTCGTCGAAGATCAGGATCTCGTTGTCCCGGTAGAGCATCTTGAGGATCTCGGTGCGCTGCTGCATGCCCACGGTGATGTCCTCGATCTTGGCGTCGGGATCCACCTTCAGGCCATACTTTTCGGACAGGGCAACCACCTTGGCCCGGGCTTCCTTCTTGGTGAGGAAGCCGTATTTGGTGGGCTCCACACCCAGGATGATGTTGTCCAGCACGGTGAAGCACTCCACCAGCTTGAAGTGCTGGTGTACCATGCCGATGCCCAGGGCATTGGCGTCGTTGGGATCGTTGATCTTGACCTCCACGCCGTCCTTCTTGATGACGCCCTCCTCAGGCTGATACAGGCCGAACAGCACGCTCATCAGCGTGGACTTGCCGGCACCGTTTTCGCCCAGCAGCGCGTGGATCTCACCCTTCCTCAGCTGCAGGGTGATGTTGTCATTGGCGATGATGCCCGGGAAACGCTTGGTGATGTTCAGCATCTCGATGGCATACTGGTTCTCCAAAGGGCACTCCTCCTTGCTGGATATGAATCAAACTGATTTCAGCTTTATTCTGACAAAAGCCCCTACGCCGGTCGGGCCGGTACAGGGGCTTTTGTCAAAACCCGGAGGAACGGACGAGCCGTTCCTCCGGAGAAGGAATTACTTCACAGTGCCGCAGTCGTTGACGGTGATGGCCACTTCGGGCATCGCGTCGGTAGCATTGGACACGGTGATGTCGCCGGCAAACATAGCGGCCACCAGGGCAGCATAGTCATCAGCGGTGAAGGCATCGGTGTACACGGTGGAGGGAGCGATCTGCACATAGTTGGCAGTGGGATCGTCGCCGGTCACCAGGCCCAGGTTGTCGACCTTGCCGCCGTAGGCAGCGAAGTTGTCGTTGGCAATCTCGGTCAGGATGGTGTTGACGGTGGCAGCCAGGCCCTTCATGGCGGAGGTGATGGTCAGGCCCTTGCCGTAGGTGCCGTCGATGATGGCAGCCTGGTCGACGTCAACGCCGATAACCTTGGCGCCGTCCACCTTGGCAGCAGCCTCAGCAGCGGAGGAGTAGATGCCGCCGCCGCAGGCGAACACGACCTGCACGCCCAGGGTCTGATACCAGTTGTCCATGTAAGCGGTGATGTCGGCATCGCCATAGAACTGGTTGCCGTACACATACTCAACGGTCACAGCAGAGGGATCGGCAGCACCGTCGTTCACGCCCTGCAGGAAGCCGAAGCCGTAGCGGATAACGGCGGGCACAGCCATGCCGCCCAGGAAGCCCAGGTGAGTGTAGCCCATCTTGGCAGCGGCATAACCGGCCATGTAGCCGGCCAGCTCTTCCTGGTACACAGCGCAGTAGGTGTTGGCGGAAACGGCAGCGCCGTTCAGATCGCCCTCGGACACGTCCAGAGCGACAAACTTCACTTCGGGATACTCGTCCTGCACCTCAGCCACGGTCTCGCCGAAGGCGTAGCCGGGCATCACCAGCACGGTGTAGCCCTCGTCCACGGCCTTCTCGACCATGGCAACACGCTCGGCGGTGGAGTCGCCGGCGGGCTTGAAGTAGGTGAAGTCAACGCCGTTGGCGTCAGCATAGGCCTTGCAGGCCTCGTAGGTGGTCTGGTTGAAGGACTGGTCGGTGATGTCACCGTAGTCAGTGATCATGGCCAGCTTGAACTCTTCGGCGGAAGCCAGGGAGATCATGCTCAGCGCCATGACAGCAGCCAGAACAATCGCAAGAAACTTCTTCATGACAGAAATCCTCCTTCTGTTCTCGATGCTTCATGCATCTTCTCTGCCATTGTAGCAGATTTTTTCGGGTTTGAAAAGTCTCTTATTTCCAAAAACAGATTCTTTACGAATCTGTCAGAAAATTGAAACAAAGGACAGAAAGTTTTTCAGGAAAGAGCCTTGATGAACCGGAGCAGCTCCTGCTTGCTGCCGGAAACGGACACACCGCCGAACATCAGCGCCTTCATGGGGCTGATTTTTCCGGTGATCAGCTTCAGCAGCAGATCCTCCTTCGCCTTCACGGTGGTGACGGGCTCCATGGCGGCCTCCCCGGAGACGGTGAGATTCCCGGAGCGGATGTTGACATACAGGGGAGAGCGGCCCTCCAGCTGCAGGCAGAAGGTTTCATCCTTTTCCGCCAGCACCTCCTTCATGGAGGCGGTCAGGGAAGGCAGATCGGCAATGAATTCCTCCAGGCTGCCGTAGCTTTTCATAGGATCGATCCTCTTTCTGTACAGGAGTTTAAACAAATCCTCCGAAGGAGTCCAGAGGGCGATCGGAAAGCCCTCTGGTCGGCCGTGAGGCCGATGACTCAGGCTGACCGGGATAATTCCCTGTTATAGGGAGACAGCCCCGCGGCCTCCAGTGCC
>R11__coassemble_1193_pt1 | contig 15142 bp, 14 predicted proteins | sample R11__metabat2_high_PE_049 | metagenome-assembled genome bin R11
CATCACGGTGGTTGCCACGGGCTTCGAGAAGACGCCCTTCCCGCCCAAGGAGCCTGCCCGGAAGCCCCGGGAAATCGAGAAGGAGCGGCTCTTTGGCAGCAGCTTCACGCCCTTCAGCTCCAATGCCTTTGAGCAGGCCGAGCCTCAGGCCAACCAGGAGGGCTCTGCCTTCGTGACCACCGGACGTCCCGCTGCGGGCATGCCCACCGGCAATGCCTTCCAGAGTGGCTTCGGCTTCACCACCCAGCAGCCGCCTCTGAACCAGGCCACCTTTGCCCAGGCTCCCCAGCAGCCTGTGTTCGGACAGGGCGGTCAGACCCAGCCCTACACCCAGGCCTTTGTGCCCCAGCAGACCACCGCGGTTCCTCAGAACGTGGCGGCTCCCGCCCAGGCCCCTGTTCAGCCTGAGGCTGTGCCCCAGCAGACCCAGGTGGTGCCCGTGACGCCCCAGATGGAGCGGGACAACCGGAACGTGCCTGCCTTCCTGCGCCGGAAGAAGTAATAAAAGAAGACAAATCAGCGGCATCGCCCGAAAAAGCGATGCCGCTGATTTTTAGTTACCTAAAATGCGCTCAGAGAAGCATCATCCCGAGGGAATCCAGAGGGCGATGGAAGGGCTTCTGAAAAAGCATCATCCCGAAGGAGTCCAGAGGGCGATCGGAAAGCCCTCTGGTCGCCTCCGCAGAGGCGAAATCCCTTACCTCTTGATATCGTAGTTCATGTTCATCAGATTCCGGATGGCACTGGCATCATCAGTGATGTTGGCATCACCGTGAATGGTGTGCTTGATCACACTGGAGGCCACGGCAAAGTTTACCATATCCATGGCCTTGAACCCATGCATCATGGCATAGATCAGGCCGGAGGCAAAGGCATCGCCGCCGCCCACCCGGTCCAGAATGGTGAAGGTGAACAGCTTGCTCTCGAAGGTGTGCCCCTCGTACCACATGTAGGCCTTCAGGCTGTTCTCGCTGCCGGAGTGGGCATAGCGCACATGCCGGGCAATGCACTTCAGGTTGGGATACCGCTCGATGAAGTGCTGGAAGACATCGTCCTGCTGCTCATAGGAGGGCTGCAGGGGCACGCCGTCCTTCCAGTCACCGGCCGCGTGGTTGCCCTCGTCCTTCCACAGGTGGTAGGGCTCAATGCCCAGCAGCACATCCACATAGGGCAGGCACTCGGTGCAGAAGTCCCGGGCCTCCTCCCAGGTCCACAGGGTGGAGCGGAAGTTGCCGTCAAAGGAAACGGTCAGCCCCTTGGCCTTGGCGATCTTCAGCATGTCCAGCACCAGCTTGGCGCAGCCGGGACCCAGAGCCGGGGTGATGCCGCTCAGGTGCAGCCAGTCATAGCCGGAGAGGAGCGCGTCCAGATCCACGCCGGAGAAATCATACTCCGTGATGGCGGAGTGCTTCCGGTCGTAGGTGACCTTGCTGGCCCGGATGCCGTAGCCGGTCTCCAGGTAGTAGGTGCCCAGGCGGTGGGAGGGCGTCTCCTCCGGGGTGGACAGGATCACAGGGGTGCAGTGCACGTCGTTGGAGCGCAGCATACGCACGGCACTCTTGCCCAGGCTGTTGTTGGGCACCACGGTGAAGAAGGTGCTGTCAATGCCCAGGTTGGCCAGGGCCAGGGCAATGTTGGCCTCACTGCCGCCGTAGCTTGCCTCAAAGCTGGAGGTCATGCGGATCTTCTCGTAGTTGGGAGGCGTCAGCCGCAGCATGATCTCGCCCATGGTGATGAAACGGGCCGGGCTGGTATTCTCGATGAGGATCGGGTTGATGTGTTCCATTTGTCAGCATCCTTTCCACATGGATTGCACTGTTCTCTGTGGAAACTATAGCACAGAACCGCCCGGAAATCAAGAACCGACCTTCCCGGAGAGGAAAAAGCAGGGGAAAACAAGCTAAAAAATTCATAAATTTTCAACAATTCGGGGAAAAGGGCTTGTGAACCGGGCTGAAAAAAGTTATAATAGGAAGGAGTAACCTTAAGATCATCGCAAAGGAGTTCTTGACTTTGAGCGATTACACGAATGAGACCATGAATCCCGAAAACGAGCAGGGAGCTCCCCGCCGCCGCCGCAGGGCTGTGGAGTCTGTGGAAGAGCAGGCTGTGCCCCAGGTGGAGAAGCGGGCAGAGGAGGCTCCCAAGGCCGCCCAGGCTGAGCCCCAGGTGCCCCAGCAGACCCGGGTGAACACGATTCCCAGGCCGGAAAGCCTGAACCGTGCCCAGGGCAATGGGGAAACCCGGACCGTGCCCAGGACGCCCCGGCCCGCCTCCCAGCAGGAGGCAAGGCGCCCGGTGAATGCCGGCGGCTATCGCCAGCAGGATCCTGTGGACAGCAGCTACGCCCGGGAAACCCCGGCCGGCCGCGCTGCCCTGCCGGTGCAGCCCCGCACCGCCGTGCCCACGCCCGTGGAGCCGGAGCAGCCCGCAAAGAAAAAGGGCCACGCCTGGCTGATCCCCGTGATCATCCTGCTGGTGGCGGCGGCTCTGGTGGCGGCCCTGGTGTTCCTGGTGCCCGAAAACACCGAGGGATTCCTGGGGAACATGCGCAATGCCATCGTCAGCATCCTGCCCGGTCAGGCCAAGGCGGCCGAGCCCGTGCTGAATGATTTCTCTGTGGCCAATGCCAATGGCAACGCCCCCACGGTGGTTTACTGCACCCTGACCTCCAACAAGGCCACGGAGGGCATCCGCATCGTGGACGAGAACAACAACGTTCTCGGCAGCAGCGACACGCCCTACAGCGACAATGAGACCACCCGTGTGTGGTCCGTGGAGCTGAGCATTGATGAGCAGGGCTACAGCGGCAAGATCCTTGCCCAGCTGAAGAACGGTGAGGAATGGGCAGACACCGATTTTGCCCAGACCATCGCCATCGTCGGCGAGACCCCTGTGGCGGAGACGGAAACGATCCCGGATGACCTGCTGAACGCCGGCGATAATGAGAGCGGCGAGCCTCAGGAATCCGACGCGACGCCGGTGCCCACGGAGGTACCCACTGAGGTGCCCACGGAGGTGCCGACTGAGGTTCCCACCGCTGAGCCCACGGCCACAGCCACCGCGGAGCCTACGGCCACGGCAACAGCCGAACCCACGGCCTCGCCCACCGCGGAGCCTACGGCCACACCTACGGAGGAGCCTACGGCTACGCCTACCGCGACGCCCACGGCCACGCCTACCGCGACGCCGACTGCAACGCCCACGCCGACTCCTACGCCTACCCCCACCCCCACGGCTACGCCCACCGCGACGCCTACGCCTACGCCGGCACCCGTGGTCACCGCCTCCGCGGATGACACGACCAAGGTGAGCAAGTACTTCTCTTCCTCCAACGTTGCTGTGGTGTCCGGCACCAAGGTGCTGACCGATTATCAGCGGCCGGAGGCGGACATCCTGAACATGCCTGCCGGTGAGGATTACACCGTGAAGCCCGGCGGCAACCGCTTCGGCGTGATGACCTTCCGGGGCGACGCCTTCCGCCAGAACGCGGCGGTGGGCACCGTGTCCGACCTGACGAGCCTGTCTGTGGCCTGGACCTACAACGCCTCCAGCCTGAAGGCCAACGACAAGACCACCTATTACGGCATCGGCTACAACAGCCAGCCCGCCATCATCAAGTGGAGCAAGGAAATCCGCGAGGCCACCAACATTGTGGAGGAAAAGCGGGACACGGCTGCCCTGAAGGAAGTTATCCTGGCCGGCATGGACGGCAGGATCTACTTCCTGGATCTGGCGGACGGCACCCCCACCCGGGATGCCATTGATGTGGGCTATCCTATGCGGGGCTCCGTCAGCCTGAATGCCAGCGGCTATCCCCTGATGGCTGTCGGCCAGTATGCCCGGAAGATCGGCGGCACCGAGGGCCAGACCGGCCTGCGCATCTTCAACCTGCTGGACCAGAGCCAGAGCTACATGCTCAATGGCAACGGCAACAGCGGCAAGAAGTACGGCCCCTATGCCGATATGCTGGGCTACTTCAACACCTCTGCCCTGTTTGACCGGAATTCCGATAGCCTGGTGGCTGCCGGCAGCAACGGCCTGATGTACGTCATCAAGCTGAACAGCGAGTATGACTACAACACCGGCACCATGAAGACCAAGCCCGAAACCACCTTCCTGCGCAGCAAGACCAACAAGGAGAAGCAGGCCAGGACGGCTGTGGAATCCTCCCTGGTGGCCTATCAGAACTACGTGTTCTATGTGGACATCAACGGCATCCTGCGCTGCGTGGATACCACCACCATGAGCATCCAGTGGGCAACCTCTGTGGGCGATATGGTGGAGGCCTCCCTGTCTCTGGAGTTTGATGACGACGGCAACCTGTGGCTGTACTGCGCCGACCTGCTGGAGAACCGCAGCAAGGGTGCGGCTACCATCAACCGCTACAACGCCATGACCGGCGCTCTGTCCTGGAGCTGCGAGGCCGCGGTGAAGAAGAGCGATGATTATGATGTGGGCTTCAAGGCCAGCGGCATCATCGGCCAGAACGATATTGACAACCTGGTGATCTACACCGTCACCGGCCTGGGCAAGGAGCCCGGCTTCACCGTTGACGGCGCCGAGAATCCTGTGTCCGCCGTGATTGCCGTGAACAAGGAAAGCGGCAGCGTGGTCTGGGCCCGGGGCATGGATTCCTACACCTATTCCTCTCCCGTGGCTGTATACACGGCAGAGGGTACTAGCTACATCCTGCAGTGCACCGGCCATGGCGACATCTACCTGCTGAAGGGAGCCACCGGTGAGGTGGTTACCACCCTGCAGGTGGAGGGCACCATCGATGCTTCTCCCGCCGTGTATGGCTCCACCATGGTGGTGGGCACCACCGGCAAGGACACCAGCTACATCTATGGCATCGCCCTGCAGTAAGAACCGGAGGAAATAAATGCTGAAGCGAATCGTTTCGCTGATTCTGCTCCTGTCCCTGGTGTGCTTCGTCCTCCCCGGCCTCTCTGAGGAATCCAACGGGGATGACGAGCTCACCGAGGAGGAGCTGAAGGAGTTGGAGGAGCTGGATACCGCCGGAGATGAGGATCCAACCCCTGCCGGAGAGAACGTTTTCCACGAGAAGACCCGCTTTGAGTTTGACAACGACTCGCCTGCCATCTACACCGCGAAGGTCATCAATGACGCCAGCCTTCTGGCGGAAAAGGCCAAGGGTGCGGAGCGGCTGTACTATCCCGGTGATACCCGGGTGGATGTGCTCTACGTGGGCAGCGCCTACGTGGTGGCCCGGTGCAACGGTGTCATCGGCTATGTGAAGCGGGACAACATTACCGGCGTCACGGCGGTGGATCCGGTGAATACGGCTCCCTACGGCGTGCAGAAGCCCATCTATGTGGCGGTGACCGCCACAGAGTGCCATGTGCGCAAGGCCATGGACAGCACAGCGGACAGCTTCGTGGTGCTGAACCCGGGCACCTACCTGACGGTGTGGCGGGTACAGGATGGCTGGGGAATCGTGCCCTACTGGCGCACCTACGGCTACATCGACATGCGGGAGCTGACCGACCTGGTGACTGTGTCTCCTACGGACACGCCCCTCAGCGCGGAAACCCCCATTGCCGCCTACACCTCCTACTACAAGATGGATCAGACGGAGATCAACAAGGGCCGCATCGTGAACATTCGGGTGGCCTGCGAGCGTCTGTCCCGGACCATGCAGCCCGGTGAGGAGCTGGACTTCAATGCCAGCGTTGGCCCCTACAAGAAGGCCCTGGGCTACAAGGACGCCTGGGTGCTGATCAACGGCACATCCGTAAAGGGCAGCGGCGGCGGCACCTGTCAGGTGTCCTCCACCCTGTACAACGCCCTGCTGCAGCTGCCGGGGATCGAGATCCTGCAGCGCCGTCCCCATGGACCCGGCGGGGCCAGCTACCTGCCCCATGGTGTGGACGCGGCCGTGGGCAACGACAAGCTGAACCTGCGCTTTGCCAATGGCTACGATTTCCCCATCCGCATTGATGCCCACACCACCAACGATGGTGCCCTGTGCATGGTCATCTACCGGGCGGATATGGATTAAAACAGTAACCAGGCTGCCTTTCCGTGAAGCTCTGAAGCTCGGGAAGGCAGCCTGGTTTTATATTAGGTGGAAAAATCAGCAAAAGAAAAGGAAGGGCGGATTACTCCGCGCTTCCGATGGCCCGAATGTCGGCCAGCTCCCGGTCATGGTAGGTCAGCCGGACCCGGGCGCCTGCCGTCAGGCTGGGGAATTCCTTCAGGTCGTCAAAGTAGAACAGCCGCTCACAGGGCTCGGTGCCGGTTTCGTCGGTGACGCTGACCGCGTGGCAACGAACGCCGTCCACCACATCTGTATCCCGGGAGAAGGAGCGGAACACCGCCTCCAGCTCGTGGGTGCGGCCGTGAAGCATGTTGCCCACATAACGGGCGTAGGCGGAAATCGGGCGGATAGCGATCTCGATAAAGAAGATCAGCAGGAAGCCCAGGACAGCCGTCAGCGCCATGGTCAGGGGTTTTTGCCTGAGCACAAAGCCGGCGACAATGCCGGCAGTGAGCACGGCGGAAATCAGGATCAGCAGGTTTCGGCGGGAATTGATTTGTCCCTTCAGCTGATTCAGGTCATTTTCGGTATACAACAAGCGTTTCACCTCCTGAAACAAGAAAACGGGTCAGCCTTCTTTCTGAAGGCTGGCCCTATTATAGCCCTGTTTGCTTTCTTTTGCAATCCGGTTGCATCCGGTCAAAATCAGACCGTATCCGCTCAGGCTTCGGGAGCGGATTCTTCCGGGACGGATGCAGCCTCGGGAGACTTGGTGACCCTCACGGTGCCGGGCTTGCCGGGCATACGGGGGCCGAAGGAGGATGCGGCCCAACAGAAGCCGACAGACAGGGCCTCGGCCAGCAGGCACAGGCCGATGGCAAAGCCGAAGCGGGTGTCATTCATCATGTCCTTGGTCATGCAGAAGACGCCCAGCAGGGCTTCCACGCCGCCCACCAGCCACAGCCACTTCAGCAGGGGATTCTTTTCCTTCCGGGATTCCCAGGCGGCGTTGAGCACCATGATGCCATCGAACAGGGTGAACACGGCCACGATGGTGCGCAGGGCCTCGGAGGCGAAGAAATTCTTCATCAGCAGCATCACGCCCAGGATCAGGGCGAAGACCGCCTTGTTGAAGAAGGCCTTCTGGCTGTAGGAGGCGTCCCGGGTCAGCAGGAACTGAAGAGCCCGCAGCACGCCGGAGACCAGGATCAGGATGCAGACCCAATCAGGCATATCCACGATGCCTCGGCTGCTGTTGTTCAGCATGGAGGCAATGGCGGAGATCAGCAGCAGCACGGCAGCGCCCAGCCAGGTGATGTCAACCAGAATCTTTTTCAGCTTCATTTGCATAGGAATGCTCCTTTCATTCTCCGCACAGGCGAAGCAGTGCGTTGGCGTAAATCTTGGCGGTGAGGATCAACCGGGGCAGAACGGCGTATTCACCGGCCTGATGGGCCAGATCCTCGTCGTCCGGGAAGGTGGCGCCGAAAGCCACACCCTGCTGCAGCACCTTGGCGTAGGTACCGCCGCCGGTGGACATTTCGTGGGCAGGCAGGCCGGTCTCCTCATGATAGGCGGCCAGCAGCTGGCTGACAAGCTCACTGTCGGCGGGCACATGATGGGGCGGGGTCACCTTGGTGCATTCCGCCTGGATGCCGGGCAGGTGGGCCTGGATATCCTTGACCATTTTGCCCAGATCGGCGGTGACAGGCACCCGCAGGTCCAGGGTGGCGGTGAGCACGTTGTTTTCCACCTTCATCAGGCCCAGATTGTTGGTGGTGGGGCCGGACACGGCGTCTTCATAGGCAGCGCCCAGGGAGGCGGCGTCGGTTTCCATGCCCACCGCGTCTGCCAGGGTGGCGATGGGGCCCTCGGCTCCCAGGTCCTTCAGCAGCTTCAGCAGCATGCCGATGGCATTGCGGCGGCCCTCCGGATAGGCAGCGTGACCGGAAATGCCGGTGGCGGTGATTTCCACGCCCTCGGCAGTCTTCACAGCCTTGCAGTCCAGGCCGCTCCGGGAGGACCAGTCCTTGACAGCGGCAATGACCTCGTCGCCGCCTTCCACCAGCACCTTTGCCTCACCGGGGATCACATTGGTGCGCTGACCGGCGTTCATGGACAGGATCTTCAGGCCGGTGGCGTTCACGTCGGCCTTCAGCAGGAAGCCCAGCATGGCTTTTTCCGTGTTGATGATGGGGAAGGAGGAGTCCGGGGAGAAGCCCATGGGCGGAATGGTTTCCTTCTGCTGGTAGTAGGCCATGTCCTCCCAGCCGCTTTCCTCGTCGCAGCCCAGGATCATGCGGATCCCCCGCTTCAGGGGCACACCGGCTTCCTTCAGGGCCTTCATGGCGAACAGGGCGGCCAGGGACGGACCCTTGTCATCCATGGTGCCGCGGCCGTACATCCGGTCATTCCGGATCACCGGCTCAAAGGGCGGCGTTTCCCAGCCGTCTCCGGCGGGGACCACATCCAGGTGACCCAACACCGCCAGCAGCTCATCGGTTTTGCCGGGCAGGGTGATGTCACAGGCGTAGCCGTCAAAATCCCGGGTGGCGAAGCCCATGGCCGCTGCATCCGCCAGAGCCACGTCCAGCATCCGCCTTACCTCTGGTCCGAAGGGCGCTCCGGGGGCAGGCTCAGCCTTCACCGAGGGCACCCGGATCCACTTCTCCAGGGTGGCGGTGAATTCCGCACCATAGGAGTCAATCAGGTCAGAAACTTGCTTGTTCATGGGGAATCAGCCTTTCTGAAATAATATTGATTCTGCTTGGATCGATCAGCCTTCCGCCACCAGATCGCCGCCCACATCGAAGCAGCGCTTGCCCTCCAGGAAGCCGCTGAAGGAGAAGGCATTGCCATCGCGGTGCAGGTCGATGCTGATCCGCTGGCCGGGACGAACCTCCTGGTTGTAGTTCAGGGCGAAGCGGCTGAGACGGTATTCCCGCATGGTCTCGATGCCCAGGGCGTTACAGCACCAGTCGATGTAACGGGCGTTGTTTACGTGGCAGTTCAGGTCCAGGTCGGTGTAAACCGGCTCCAGCTCGCCCTGCTACCGGCTGCCCTCCACCTCACCCACCAGAGCGGGAAGCCCCATGGGAGCGGGCAGATCGCTGTTGTCCGGGAAATAGGCCAGGATTGGATCGGGAGCGGCCATGCGCCGGGTGTTCACATCCAGCAGGGCCCACAGGGAACCGGCATAGCCGATCTGCTCCCCGTTCTTATCCAGAAAGCGGAAGTACCGGGGCATAAACCAGCGCCGGTGCCCGGCAGGGAAGGTCTCCAGGGTCACGGTCTCGCCGAACAGGGGATACCGGTCCATGACCACCTCCGTGCGGGTCAGGATCCACACCAGATCCTGCCGGAGCAAGGCTGCCCGGCCAATCCCCAGCAGCTCGGCATGGGTGCCGGCCGCCTCCTGCATGGCCTCCAGAATGGCGCTGGGACGCCACCGGCCAAGGAAATCACAGGAGGTGGTGTCAATGACGAATTCATGACGATAAATTTTCTGCATGGTCTTTGCCTTTCTTTTGCGGGCATCAGTCGGCAAGGCTGAGCCGGTGATAAACAGAGCCGTCCTCCAGATTTTTCCAGAGGAATTCGTTCCCTTCAAGGGTCATGTAGCTGTGGAAGCTGCCTTCCTTGGGGATGGACACGGAGCCCGGGTTCAGATACAGCTTGCCCTCCGGCAGCTCCTCCCAGGCGGGAATATGGGTATGGCCGTGGAGCAGGATGTCTCCCGGCTGCAGGGGCGGCAGGGAGGCCGTGTTCCAGTGATGCCCGTGGGTAATGAAGATCATCCGCCTGTCCAGGGGCAGCAGGGCATAGTCTGCCAGCACCGGGAAGGGCAGCACCATCTGGTCCACCTCCGCCTCGCAGTTGCCCCGGACGCACAGCGGCTTTTCCTTCAGCCCGGAAAGCAGGCTGATGACCTGCTTGGGAGCGTACTCTTCCGGCAGATCGTTCCGGGGCCCGTGATAGAGCAGGTCTCCCAGCAGCAGCAGCCGGTCGGCCTTTTCCCGCTCCAGGGCGTCCAGCAGGCGGCGGCACCACAGGGCGGACCCGTGGATGTCAGACGCGATCAGCCATTTCATCTGTCCTGCCTCCTGTCATTCGTTGACGTGCTCCATGCCCTGCCGCAGCAGGGTGGAGACGTGGTCATCCGCCAGGGAATAGTACACGGTTTTGCCGTCCCGGCGGCTCTTCACCAGGCGGGCCTGCTTCAGCAGCTTCAGCTGGTGGCTGATGGCGGACTGGGTCATACCCAGCAGGTTGGCCAAGTCGCACACGCAGATCTCTTCCTCAAACAGGGCATAGAGGATGCGGATGCGGGTGACGTCCCCGAAGGTTTTGAACAGCTCCGCCAGCTCTCCCAGCTTTTCCTCACCGGGCATCAGCTCCTGCACCCGGTGCACGGCGGCCTGATGGACGCAGTGGTCGCTGCATACCTCCACCTCAAACAGGTTTTTCTGAATCATGCTTCACCTCACTGGGAGGAAATTACCAGAGTTCCTGCGTCCACGGTGCAGGCGCCGATGGGGGAGCCGTCGAAATCCAGGTCGTTCGCCACCTGCCGGATGCTTTTCAGAAGCTCGTAGAAATTTCCCGCCAGGGTCATTTGCTCCGCGCCATGCTCCCGGAGACCATGACGCAGGGTGTAGCCCTTGCTCAGCAGGGAAAAATCCCCGCTGACCGGGTTGGCCCCGGCATGAAGCCCGCTGACCTCGGTGATGACGATGCCCTCTCCCACGCCGCGCAGCAGTTCCTCCGGGGAAAGGTCCCCGGGCTTCAGGTACAGGTTGGTGGGGGAAACCCCAACAGGGGAGGAATAACCGGCCCGGCAGGCGTTGCCGGTGGTTTCACAGCCCTGGATGCGGGCACTCTTCCGGTTGTGCAGCAGGGTCTTCAGCACGCCGCCTTCGATGATGGCCTTGGCCCGGGAGGCGCTGCCCTCCGCGTCAAAGGGACAGGAGGCCCAGCCGCCGGGCAGTAGGGGATCATCCATCAGGGTGACGCAGGGGGCGGCCACTGCCTGCCCTTCCTTGCCGCCCAGCAGGGAAAGCTTGTTCTGGGCATTCCGGGCGGAGAAGATACCGCTGAAGGTGGACAGCAGGTCCCGCAGGGCGTCCCGATGCAAAACCACCCGGCAGGGGCCGGAGGGCACCGGCTGCACATCCAGCATGTTGGCGGCCTTTTTCGCGGCTTCTTTGCCGATCACGTCAGGCTCCAGCTGGGAAAAACGATGCCCGGCCAGACCATGCCAGCCATCCACCTTGGTGCCGCCCCGGTCCATCACCGCGCCGGCCCCGGCACTCCAGACGCTGTCCTCATAGTGGAGGCTCAGGCCGAAGCTGTTCCGCAGAGTCACGGAGGAATGGCCGGTGGTGACAGAGGGATACTGGGCACGAAGCACCCTGGGGTCTGCCTCGGTGACCGCCTTCTCCAGCCTCAGGCAGGCGGCCAGCTTGTTCTCGGAGGTGACATCCGCCAGGTCATTCTCCGGCGGAGCGTAGTCTGGGTAGGCGGCTTCACCCGGGAAAATTTCATCCTGCTCCGCGGCTTCGGTCAGCTCGGCGGATTCCTTCACACCCCGGATCAGCTGGCCGATGGCTTCTTCATCAAAGGCCTGGGTGGAGCAGTAGCCCATGCGGCCCTGCCACACACCCCGGAAGCCCAGTCCCCGCAGGGAGGATACCCGGTAATCCTCAATCCGGCCGTCCATGGCCCGGACGGAGAAGGAATCCCCCTGGGTCAGCCAGATCTCCGAGGCGGTGAGGCCGGAAAGCGCGGCTTCCTCCAGCAGGCGGTCCATAAATTCATTGGTGTTCATACGCTGCGCCTCACTTTCCGCCGCCGACGGTCAGGCTGCTGATGCGGATGGAGGGCTGCCCCACGCAGGTGGGGATGCTGCCGGAAATGCTGCCGCACATGCCCTCGCCATGGCTCAGGTTCCTGCCCACCCGGTCGATCTTCAGCAGCACCTCGCTGCCCCGGCCGATGAGGGAGGCACCCCGCACAGGGGTATCCAGCCGACCGTCCTTTACCAGCCAGCCTTCCATTACGGAGAAGTTGAATTCCCCGGTGGTGGGGTTCACGGAGCCGCCGCCCATTTTCGCGGCGTACAGCCCGTCGCCCATGGTGGCGATCATTTCCTTTTCGTCGTCCTGACCGGCGGCAATGTAGGTATTGCGCATCCGGCTGGTGGGGGCGAAGGCATAGCCCTGGCGGCGGCCGGAGCCGGTGCGGGGCAGGTTCAGCCGCCTTTCTCCCAGAATGTCGATCATGTAGTGGGTCAGGACGCCGTTTTCAATCAGGGTCAGGTTGGTGGTGGGCATGCCCTCGTCGTCCATGTGGAGGCTGCCCCAGGCCAGGGGAATGGTGCCGTCATCCACCGCGGTGACGCAGTTTGCGGCGATCCTCTGTCCCAGCTTGCCGGAGAATTCGCTGTAGCCCGGCCCCACGCTGGTGGCCTCCAGGGAGTGCCCGCAGGCCTCATGGAACAGCACGCCGCCGAAGCCATTGCCGATGACCACCGGCATTTTTCCGGCAGGGCAGAGGGGCGCGTGCAGCATGGTGACAGCGGTATTGGCGGCATTCTTTCCCACCTGCACCGGATCCACCCGGTTGTCGAACAGCTCAAAGCCCATCCCGGCGCCGGGCCCGTCAAAGCCTACCTGGTTCTCGCTGCCGCTTCCGGCCACCGCCTGGCAGGTGAGGCGGGTGCGCACCCGCAGGTCTGTGGCAAAGGTACCTTCGGTGTTGGCCACCAGGACGCTTTGCTCCACGTCCCCATAGCCGCACACCACTTGGGTGATTTCCGGGGAAACGCTCCGTGCGGCAGCGTCCGCGGCACGCAGCTTTTCCGCTTTCAGGGCGGCCTTCACGGAGGAGGGCGGAAGCAAAATTTCCTCAGGGCGGCTGAAGGAGGTGGATTTCAGGGGGATCGGCCGACAATCCGCCTGGGCGGAAACCGCGGCGGCAGCCTCCCGGGCACAGCGCAGCAGTCCCTGGGCGGACAGGTCGTTGGTATACACATAAATCTGCCGGGTTCCGGAAAGCACCCGGATGCCGGCGCCGCTTTTTCTTCCGGAGGACACATGCTCCAGCAGCCCGCCCCGCAGGGTCAGATTATTGTCCAGCCGGTCCTCCATAAACAGCTCGGCAAAGTCGCCGCCGGTTTTCACTGCGGCCCGGAGCACATCCTCCGCCAAATTCCGGTCCAGCCGGAGCTCCTGCATGCGCCCACCTCCGAATCAATTGAACATCTGTTCATAAGTATACCACAGTTTGCCTTGCAATGCAAACGGGAAAAGCAATATCTGCGGAGGAAGTCCGCAAAAAGAAAAAATACTTGAAGCACCGGAGAAAAAAGGGTATACTCTAAGCAATGGGAAGCAATTCGATAATGCGAAGCCTTAGAAATCGGGAGGTGACGGTGATGCTTCGGAAATTGACACAGGAACAGCTGCGGGAGCTTCTGGAAAAATTTTGTGCGAAGGCGCTTGCAATCCCGCAGTTAAAGATCAGGCAAATTATCCTGTTCGGTTCCTATGCCAGGGGAGAGGCAGATGACGAATCCGATGTGGATATTATGATTCTGACAGACGCGGCTCGTGAGGAAATCCCGGGACTACGGGGCTATCTCGTGCGGTTATCTGTTGAGCTTGGTTGGGAATATGATCCACTTGTTTCACCGACTATGCAGAATTATGATTTTTTCAGCGAATGGTCTGAAGCGTTGCCGTTTTACCGGAATGTTTCCCATGAGGGAGTGAAGCTGTATGCCGCATGAACATGAAACAGCACTGGCACAATATCGGTTGTCAATGGCTTATGAGATGTTAGAGGCGGCTGAAAGCTCGCTGAAGGCTGAAAGCTACAAGACGGCCAATAATCGTGCATATTATGCGGTTTTCCACGCAATGCGTACGGTGCTGGCTTTGGATGGGGCTGACTTCAAGCGCCACAGCGGTGTGATATCTTATTTTGGACAGCGATATCTGGCAACTGGAATCTTCCCTAAATCATTTTCGCAAATTATCAGAGATGCCTCTTTATTGCGAAACAGCAGCGATTACGATGATTTCTACATTTGCTCCAGGACAGACACAGTGGAGCTTGTGGAAAATGCGAGAATTCTGGTGGACGCTGTGGCACAATATGTGAATCGCTTGTATCAGAAAGAATCTGAATGAGACAGCAAAATATACCAACGGCCCCGTTGCCATCATCAGGCAGCGGGGCGAATATCATTCATTTTCCTTTTTTCGAGACCTTGACCGGGTTCATGTGGGTGGTCACGTGCTTGATCTCCGGGAAGCTGTCCTCCAGGGTCAGGTGAACCCGCTCGGCGATGCGGTGAGCTTCCTCCAGGGTGTTGCTGCCGTCCAGCCCCAGCTCCAGGTCCACGTAGACCCGGTCACCGAAGAGGCGGGAATGGAGCAGGTCGATGCGGTATACATCCGGATCCTCCAGCACGCAGGCGGAGACCCGGGCCTCGAAGTCGTCGGAGCAGGCCCGATCCGTGACGCCGGAAACTGCCTTCCGGAAGATGTCGATGCCTGCCTTCAGGATGAACAGGCAGATCACCAGGCCGGCGATGGGGTCCAGGATCGGCCACCCAAGACGGGCGGCACCGATGCCGATGAGGGCACCCACGGAGGACAGGGCGTCGGAGCGGTGATGCCAGGCATCCGCCATGAAGGCCTCGGAGTGGATCTTTTTGGCCAGGGCCCGGGTGTACCAGAACATCCACTCCTTCACCGCAATGGATACGCCGGCGGCGATCAGGGCGATGACGCCGGGCGTGGTGGTCACCGGGTCGGGAGAGAAAATCTGCCGGGCGGCGGAATAGCCGATGCCCAGGCCGGTCAGCAGCAGAATATCCGCCAGGATCATGGAGGCAACGCACTCCAGCCGCTCGTGGCCGTAAGGGTGTTCGTGGTCGGCAGCCTTTTCTGCCATGCTGACGCCGATGTAGGCCACCAGGGTGGAGGCTACGTCGGAGAAGGAATGGATGGCATCGGAAAGCATGGCCGCCGAATGACCGAAAATCCCCGCCAGCAGCTTGAAGGCGGAGAGCACCAGATTGCCCACGACGCCCACCAGGGACATTATCTTTATGGCGGCATCCTTCTCGAT
>R11__coassemble_1210_pt1 | contig 14943 bp, 14 predicted proteins | sample R11__metabat2_high_PE_049 | metagenome-assembled genome bin R11
GGTCTGCTTCTTCAGGGCCGCTGCCGGGTCTGCCAGGGCGGTCTCCGCATCGGCAGGATCCGCATACAGCGCCGTCACCGCGGCCTTCGCCTCCTCTATGGAGGGCTCCAGCGCGGCCTTGGCCTCATCCGTTTCGGCGGCCTCGTACTGCGCCTGCAGATCCTGCAGGGCAGTCAGGGCGGCGATGGCGGAATTGGACTGGTCGATGGTGGTTTGATAGCCGGCCTTGTCATAGTCGCTCCTGGCATCGCTGGCAATGGCCACCTCATTCAGGAAAGCGGCATTGTCCTCGGTCAGGAAGCCGGAGCTGCTCCCGCAGGACCAGGCATACAGGCACGCTGCCAGAAGGAGCACAGCGGTGACAATCAGTACGATCCGGCAGGACTTCAGTCTCTTCTGCTCCGCTCTGCGGGCGGAATCCATCAGAGCCGTATTGCTCATGACCGCTTCCCTCCTTTCTTGGCAGGCTTGGGCTTCTTGTCCTTATCTGCATTCAGATAATAGAACATACCCAGGCTGATAACAGCCGTCACAGCGAACAGGATGATGGACAGCGCGCCGCCCATGCCATAGTTCTTGGACTTGCCCACGTAGTTGTTCAGCAGCATGATGATGCTCATGGTGTCACGGTTGGGAGTGCCCTGGCCGTTGGTCAGGATCTGCGGCACATCGAACATCTGCAGGCCGCCAATCAGGGAGGTGATCAGCATGTAGCTCAGGATGGGCTTGATCAGCGGAACCGTGATCTTCCAGAAGGTCTTCCAGGCATTGGCGCCGTCGATCTGAGCCGCCTCAAACAGGCTGTTGTCAATGCCCATGATGCCGGCCATCAGAATGATGGTGGTATTGCCGAACCACATCAGGAAGTTCATGAAGCCGACCAGTCCGCGCGTCGAATCCGTATAGGCCAGGAATTTATAGCTTCCTATGCCGATGGATTCAAGCATGCTGTTGATGGGACCCTTGTCGGAGAACAGAGCGAAGAACAGCATGGCAAAGGCGGAGGACATGATCAGGTTGGGCAGGTAGATAACCGTCTTGAAGAAGCCCTGGCCCCGCAGGCGCAGCTGCAGGTCCGTAAACCAGACAGCCAGAAGCAGGGAGAAGAACAGCTGCGGCACAAAGCCGATCAGCCACATGATCATGGTGTTGCCCACGAACTTGCCCAGGTCCTTCTGGGTGAAGAGCTCAACAAAATTCTGGAAGCCCACAAAGTTCGGGCCGACCTGCTTCAAGCCTCCCTCGAAATAATATTCGAAGAAGGAATAGTAAAAGGTCTTCAGCAGCGGGTAGAGCGTGAATACCGCAAACACCACGAAGAACGGTATCAGGAAAATATAGCCCCATTTGGAATAGCTGATGGACTTGTGCTTGCCATTCCCGGCAGCAGGCTGAGACATTCTCTTCACTCCCGTCGAATTGTCGTTCATTCAAAGCGCGGCCCCTCGCACGAGCCTCCCGGTGCGAAGGCTTCGGCGAGAGGCCGCGGTTTGGGTGAGGGAGGCCGTCTTTCGACGGCCCCCCGATGGATCCGAAGGATTAGTAGCTCAGCTCGGGATGGGTCTCGGTCACAGCCTGATAGAAGTTGTTCCAGGCAGTGTCCAGATCAACAACGCCGTTGAAGTAGTCATGCATGGCAGCCTGAATCTTCTCGGTGCAGGTCTGGTCATAGATGGTGGACTTGGCGCGGTTGATGTTCTGAGCATTGGCCAGCAGGACGCTCACGTAGTTCTGGCCGCCCAGGAAAGCATCGCCGAAGGAAGGATCGGAGGCAAAGCCTTCCATGACTTCAACATTGTTGCAGAAGTCGGCCTTCTCGGTCACGATGGTCTTCAGCACTTCGGTATCGCAGGTCATGGTCTTCAGGATATCAGCGCACAGAGCCTCGTTATCGGTGCCCTTGGCAACGCAGATCCAGGTGCCGCCCCAGGAGAAGCCCACAGGGCCTTCGCAGACAGCCCAGTCGCCGGCAGTGCCGCCGCCCATGGAGTAGTCGAAGAACCAGGCAGGTCCAAAGTAGCAGAACACCTTGGCGTCATGAGCCATGTCAGCGGACCAGTCAGAGGACCACAGGGTGGTGCCGTTGTTCCAGCCGTTGTCGGTGAAGTTCTTGGTCTGCTCGATCCAGGCAACCACAGCGTCGTCCTTCTGGATCTTGCCGTCCACGACCCAGGGACCGGTCATGTTGTCGGTGAAGGTACGATAGGTGTCGTCATAGCCGGAAACCATCTTGATGCCGGCATCGGCCATCTGAGCGGCCACTTCGCTGAACTTGTCCCAGTCGGACAGCATTTCCTGCACGGCGTCGGGATCATCGGTGCCCAGGACTTCCAGAGCCAGGTCACGACGATAGATCAGGCCGGCGGGGCAAGCCTGCCAGGACAGGCCCTTGATCTTGCCATCGGCATCGGTCATGATGTCCTTGGTGTACTGATACATGCCGGAGATGTCGTCCTCGGTGATGCCCAGGTCGGCAACATCATAGGCATAGTCCAGATACTTGGTGGCGTAGTCAGCCTCAACCAGGAAGATGTCGACCTTATCCTCGGCGGAAGCGGTCTCCTGGGCCTGCAGAGCAGCGTCCAGGTTGTTCTGGTAGGCGTTGTCGCTGGAGGGCACGGTGACAAAGTTCACGGTGATGCCATCCGGCACCTTGGAGGCGTAGTAGTCGTTGAAACGGGTCTGCCACTCATCGTTCCAGACATAGATGTTCAGCACGGTGCCTTCGTCATCGGCAGCCGCAAAGCTCATCATGCTCAGAACCATCATGGCAGCAAGCAGGGCAGCAAGCAGTTTTTTCATGGTCGGTTTCCTCCTTTTTTATTTGATTTCCTCTCGTGGGAGGAAGATCAATCATCGTCAATGATGCCAAGCGTGGCACCGCGGATGAATTTCCCGGGAACCGTGACGATCTCCGGGGCGGCGGAATCGGGATTGTCCATCTGCCGGATCAGCTGCCGCGCAGCCTCCCGGCCAATGGTCTCCGTATCCTGCCATTCGGTGGACAGTGCCGGCTTGATGCGCTGCAGCAGGCCCACGCCGTCGTAGCCCACCACGGATACATCTCCCGGAACCGTCAGTCCCGCGCCGCGGATGGCCTCGATCCCGCCCAGGGCGGCGTAGTCATCCGGCATCAGGATGCAGGTCGGCCGGTCCTTGCCGGCGATCAGCTTCTCCACCACTTCCTGGGTGCGCGCCGGGTTGTGATACTCGCCCTCCACCATCCAGTCCTCCCGGATGGTCAGCCCGGCCTGATCCATGGCCCGGCGGAAGGCGTTGATCCTGACCCGCGTCACCTCGGCAGCCTCGCCATAAATCATGGCGATCCGGCGATGGCCCGCCGCCAGCACGTTCTGCATGATCATGTCCATGCCTCCCGCGTTGTCCGACCGGACACAGGAGTTCTTGGCCGTCATGTAGTCGATGGTGACGATGGGGATGGGCCCGTTCAGCAGCTCCACCACCATGGGATCCTCGAAGGGACAGCAGACGACGCATACGCCGTCCACATGCCGGCTGAGGCAGTGCTCCAGGTAGGTGGCTTCCCGGTTCCCGAAACGCCGGTTGATGAAGGTGATATCGTAGCCGCAGCTCTCCGCCTCATTCTTGAAGGCATCCAGCACCGGTGAGAAGTAGCTGTGGGTCAGTCCGCGCTCTGCAGCGTCCACATACAGCACGCCGATGTTGTAGGTACGCCCGCTCCTCAGGTTCTGGGCCAGGCTGTTGGGCTTATACCCAAACTCTCTGGCCTTTTCCTGAACCATCCGGCGGGTCTCCTCGTTCACGTCAGAGTAGTTATTGAGGGCTTTGCTGACCGTGGATACTGACAGGCCGCACAGTCCGGCAAGCTCCTTCAACGTCATACGCTTCGTGTCCTTTCAAGTGGGAGGATTTCTGCTAAAACGATTTCGCATACCAAATATACCATGCTTCCAATAAAAAAGCAAGGGGTTTTTAAAAAAAATCTAAAAGGTTTTCGAATTTTCTTTTTCCCGGAGCCGGCTTCCTTGAAAAAACCCGGTTTTTCCCGGCAGGAAGGCGGCGGCAAAGGGCGAAATAGCATTTGGATTTTATTGTCAGTAAGGAGGATTGCCTCTTGACCCGTCGGAACGCAATGCTGCTGATGGCCGCCGTGGTGCTGGCCCGAAGCACTTCCTTTCTTTTCTCTAAGCATCTGATGAGCGGCATGGAGCCCCTGAACGTGCTGGCCGTGCGGTTCATCCTGGCCTTCGGGCTGCTGGTGCTGCTTTTCTTCCGCCGGTTCCGTTCCCTGGACCGGGGCACCTTCCGGGCCGGGCTGATCCTGGGGGTGGTCTACACCGGGGTCATGGTCTTCGAGATGTACGGCCTGCGCCTGGTGGAGACCGGCACCAGCTCCTTCATTGAAAACTCCGCTGTGGTGTTCGTGGTGCTGTTTGAGCTGATCTTCTTCCACCGGAAGCCCACCCGCCGGGTGCTGCTGGCCATCGCCGTCACCCTGGTGGGGCTGGGGCTGCTCACCCTGTCGGATTTTATATTTGTTCTGTAGACGTGGGTGATCTACACCTTCATTGCCCTGCTGCTGTACGCCCTGGCCCTGATGCTCACCGCCCACCTTTCCCGGGACTGTCCGGATCCCCTGATGATCGGCATCCTGCAGGTGGGCTTCATGGGGCTGTTCAGCTGCATTCTTTCCTTCATTATGGAGACGCCCCGCCTGCCCGCCGACGGCACCGAATGGCTGATGATCCTGCTGCTGGCGGCGGTGTGCTCCTGCTTCGGCTTTACCCTGCAGCCCACCGCCCAGAAATACCTGGAGCCGGAGACCGCCGGGCTGCTGACCACCCTGAATCCCCTGGGTGCCTTCCTCATCGGTGTGATTTTTGCCGGGGAAAGCCTGAGCCTGTCCCGCCTGTTGGGCAGCCTGCTGATCCTGGGCGGCATCATCATCTGCGTGATGCCGGGAAAGGAGGCCAAAGCATGAGCTCTTCCACCCGCGGCAGCACCGTGGACCTGCTTCACGGCCCGGTGGTGCCCTCGCTGATCCGGTTTTCCATCCCCATCATCCTGTCCAACATCTTCCAGCAGCTGTATAACACCGCCGACACGGTGCTGGTGGGGCACCTGCTGGGAGAAACCTCCCTGGCCGCCATCGGTGCCAGCACCCCCATCTATGACCTGCTGGTGGGCTTCGCCATCGGCGTGGGCAACGGCCTGGCCCTGGTCACCGCCCGCTGCCTGGGCAAGGGAGACGAGGACCAGCTGAAGCGCTCCGTGGCCGGCAGCCTGCTGCTGGCCCTGGGCATCTGCCTGATGGTCACCCTGGGCTCCCTGCTGGGCGCGACGTCTCTTCTGCGGGTGCTGAACACCCCGGAAAACGTGCTGCCGGAGGCCTCGGGTTACATCGTCATCATCCTGGGCGCCTGCACCGTCACCGTGGCCTACAACCTGCTGTCCGCCCTGATGCGGGCCGTGGGCAACAGTGTCGCGCCCATGGTCTTCCTGTTGATCTCCTCCGTGCTGAATATCGGCCTGGATGCCCTGCTGCTCAGCGTCACCGACCTGGGGGTGAAGGGCGCCGCCATCGCCACGGTGATCAGCCAGGGCATATCCGTTGTGGGCAGCATCCTTTACATCCTGCGCCGCTGCCGCATCCTGCTTCCGGCAAGGCGGCATTTCGTCCCGGACCGGGAGCTGTATGCGGACATGCTGGGGCAGGGCCTTTCCATGGGGCTGATGGGCAGCCTGGTGAGCGCCGGCTCCCTGGCCCTGCAGTCCGGCATCAACTCCATGGGCTACCTGGTGATTGCCGGCCATGCCACCGCCCGGAAGCTGTTTTCCTTCTCCACCATTCCCTTCTTTGCCGTGGGCATCGGCATGTCCACCTTCGCCAGCCAGAACCGGGGCGCCAACCAATGCGACCGCATCCGCCACGCGGTGAAGCAGGTGGGCCTGCTGGATGTGGGCATCGCCGCCCTGTTCTTCGTGTTCATGCTGCTCTTCTCCCGTTCCCTGGCGGAGGCTGTGTCCGGCTCCCACGAGGAGGTGCTCATCAGCAACTGCTCCCGGTATCTGATCTTCTGTTCTCCCTTCTTCGCCGTGCTGGGCAGCCTGGTGAATTTCCGCTACTGCCTCCAGGGGCTGGGAGCCAAGCGGCTGCCCCTGATCTCCAGCGCCATCGAAATGATCGGCAAGATCGTCTTCGTTTCCCTGCTGGTGCCGAAGTACGGCTATGACGCCATCATCTGCTGTGAGCCCTGCCTGTGGATCATCATGACCCTGCAATTGGCCTGGTCCTTCTACACCCATCCTCTGATCCAGGCCTGCCGCCCCATGAAAAAGCCTGTCGTCTGACCGAAAGGAGACCCGCCATGCTGATTCCCACCCTCGTCCGCCGGGAAGTCCTGGGGGCAGAAGAAAGCCAGCTGCTCCAGGGCAACGCCGCCCTGCCGGAGGCAATCCCCGAAAGCTTTCTCGGCACCGCCCGGTGCGTATACCTGGATCCGCCCTTCATGACGGGCAAGGTCTTCCCCCGCAGCCGTCCCTACGGCACCCGGGGCTGGAAGACCGGCAGCCCCGCCCTGAAGCTGAAGAGCTACGACGACCGTTTCCCCAGCAGCGAGGACTACCTCACCTTCCTCCGGGGGCTTCTGGAAAACAGCCGCCGCGTCCTTCGGGAGGATGGCGTGCTGCTGCTGCACCTGGACTGGCGCTCCTCCGCCCGGGGGCGGCTGCTTTGCGACGAGCTTTTCGGAGAGAAGAATTTCCTGAACGAGATCATCTGGAGCTACGAAAGCGGCGGCACTGCCACCACCCACTACGCCCGGAAGCACGACACCATTCTCATGTACGCCGTGGGAGAGGACTACCGCTTCGACATCACCCGGATCCCCATCGGCACCCGGCAGATGAAGGACAACCACATGAAGCGCTCGGTGGACGAAAACGGCCGGGCCTACCGGGCCATCCGCTCCGGCGGCAAGGAATACCGCTATTATGAGGATGAGCCGGTGTATCCCGGGGACGTGTGGACGGACATCAGCATCCTGCAGCAGCGGGACCCGGAGCGCATGGGCTTCCGCACCCAGAAGCCCATGCGGCTGCTGGAGAGGCTGCTGAAGCCCCTGGTGCAGCCCGGGGATCTGGTGGCGGACCTGTGCTGCGGCTCCGGCACCACCCTGGCCGCCGCCCAAAGCCTTGGCTGCCGCTTCCTGGGCATGGACATCAGCGCCGAGGCCCTGGCCGTGTCTGCCTCCCGGCTGGAGAGCGGCTATGTGCTGGATTTTTCCCCGGCGGAAGACCCCGCCCGGCCGGAGGGCGCTCCGGAGGCCGGCGGCTTCGCCCTGCGGGGATACAGCAGCGACTTTCCCTTCCCGGCCTCCAACGACCCCGTGGCGGCGGTGGAGCAGTGGCGCATCGGCCGCATCCGGAATGACATTTTTTACGCAACAGAAAGCGCCGCCCGGAGCTTTCTGCAGCCAGAGCTGATGTGCTGGCTGCCGCTTCCGGACGGCGAAGGGGATCTGGGAATTTCCATTACGGACGCTGCGGGTCAGCGCCGGGTGTTCCGGTGGGAAGAGGCGTGACCTCCACGGCTCCATCCCGGAAATGGACCGTCATCCGGTCCTCCCGCAGGGCCCTTTGAGCGTTGGGCACCAGGCCCTTGGCCCCGGTGACCCAGGCATAGCCCCGGTTCAATACATTGGCGGGATTCACCGCCTCCAGGCGGAGCACAAGCTGCTCCGTCTTTTTTTCACGCCGCTGCAGGCTGCTTTCCACCGCCTGCTCCAGCCGCTTTTCCAGTCCTTCCAGCTGATGGGGCTTCTCCGCCAGCTGCCGGTCCAGGGCTGCCTCCAGCCGGGCGGCCAGCAGCTTCACCGCCGCCTCCTGCCGGTTCAGCCTTTCTCCCGGGCCCACCGCCTCCAGGCGATGCTTCAGCCGGGAAAGCTGCAGCTCACGGGTCATAAGCATCTGCTCCACATCCCGGTCCAACCGCAGCCGCATTTCCCGCAGGGCGGCGCGCACCTCGCTCCGGTCCGGTACCGCTATTTCCGCCGCATGGGATGGAGTGGAAGCCCGGACATCCGCCGCAAAGTCCGCAATGGTGAAGTCTGTCTCGTGGCCCACAGCGGAGATCACCGGCACCGGGGACTCCGCAATGGCCCGGGCCAGGGCTTCGCTGTTGAAGCACCACAGGTCCTCCATGGAGCCGCCGCCTCTGCCCACGATGATCACGTCCACCCCGGGCAGGGTGCCCGCCAGGCGAACGCCCCGGGCGATCTCCTCCCCCACGTCTCCCTGCACCGGAACCGGCACCAGCACGATGGGGATGCCGGGATCCCGCCGCCGGGACACGTTGATGATATCGTGGATCACCGCGCCGCTTTCGGCGGTGACGGCGGCGATCCTTCCGGGACGCAGGGGCAGCATCCGCTTCCGGCTTTCGTCGAAGAGGCCCTCCGCCATCAGCCGGCTCTTGATCAGCTCAAACTGCTGATACAGGCTGCCCACGCCATCCGGGCGGATGGCTGTCACATTGATCTGGTATTTGCCATTTGGCGGGTACAGGTCAATGGAGCCCAGCACCACCACCCGCATGCCGTTTTCCGGCTTCAGCTTCAGGCCGTACTGGTTCTGCCGCCACATGACGGCGCTGATCTCGCATTCCTCATCCTTCAGGGTGAAGTACCAGTGGCCGGAATAATGGGGCCGGAAGCTGCCGATCTCACCCCGAAGGCGGATGTTGCTCAGCAGGGGGTCGTCCCGCAGGCTCTTGCGCACATAGTTGTTCAGGGCGGTGACGGAGAACACCACCTCCCGGCTCTCCTTCATCGGGAGGCCCTTTCCGCCGCCTCCAGGGTGTTGGAGAGCAGCATGGTGATGGTCATGCGGCCCACGCCGCCGGGCACAGGGGTGATCCAGCCCGCCACCTGACTGACGGAGTCAAAGTCCACGTCGCCCTTTACCTTGCCATCCACCCGGTTGATGCCCACGTCGATGACCACGGCGCCGGGCTTCACCATGTCCCCGGTGATCAGACCGGCCCGGCCCACCGCCGCCACCAGGATGTCCGCCCGGCGGGTGTGCTCCTTCAGGTCCGCGGTGCGGCTATGGCACATGGTCACGGTGCAGTTCTCCTGCAGGAGCAGCATGGCCATGGGCTTGCCCACGATGTTGCTGCGGCCCACCACCACGGCCTCCTTGCCGTTCAGATCCACGCCGCTGCGGCGGATCATTTCCAGGGCGCCCTTGGGGGTGCAGGCCACCACGCCCTCCTGGCCGTTCATCAGGCGGCCCGCGTTGATCACGTGGAAGCCGTCCACGTCCTTTTCCGGGATGATGGTGGCCAGGGCAGCCGCCTCATCCAGCCCCTTGGGCAGGGGCAGCTGCACCAAAATGCCATGGATGGCGGGATCGGCGTTCAGGGCGCGGATCTGCTCCTCCAGGGCCTCCTGGGTGGTCTCCTCCGGCATGCGGATGGTGACGGAATACGTGCCCGTCTTCTCGCAGCCGATGCCCTTGTTCCGCACATAGATCTCGCTGGCGGGATCGTTGCCCACCAGGATCACCGCCAGGCCGGGGGTGACGCCCTTCTCCGCCTTCAGCCGCTCCACCCGTTCCTTGATGCCGGCCCGAAGCTCCTCGGACATCAGCTTGCCATCCAGAATCTGCGCTGCCATGCTTTTGTCTCCTTTATTCTCTGTTCCGCTGTTCTCTGTATTTTTCCGCCCCGATCAGGGCCACGCCCACCGCGTTGTCTCCGCTGAATTCCGGCCGGCCGAAATGCACCCGCAGGTCAGGCTGCAGCTTGCGGCACCGCTCCGACAGAAGCGTCCGGAAAAGCCCGGAGCTGGCCACGCCGCCGGCGCACAGGGCCTGCCGGATGCCGGTTTCCTCCGCCGCCTTCGTCAGCAGGCGGGCAACAGTCCTGGCCAGCAGGTCATAGATCTCCCGGGCAATGTCCTCCCGGGGCAGGGCCTCCGCGGCGATCCACCGCTGCACCTGGGTCTCTGCCCCGGAGAGGTGGCAATGCAGGCCGTCCCTTTCCAGGCTCACCGGGAGCCGGGCCTGAGAGGTACCCCGCAGCGCCAGCTCCTCCAGGTGGGGTCCTGCGGGGAATTCCAGGCCCAGCGCCACTCCGGCCCTGTCCACCAGCTGCCCGGCATGCAGGTCCAGGCTGCCGCCCAGCAGGGTCAGCCGATCCTGTTCCAGGGAAAGCAGCTCTGTGGTGCCGCCGGACAGGTGCAGGGCCAGCAGGTCTCCCGCCCGAATCCCGCTGTCCACCCGGGCGGCGGCGATATGGCCCCGCTGGTGGGTGGTCATAAAACAAGGAACGCCCAATGCGGCAGCCAGGCTGCGGGCATGGGCGTAACCCACCGTGAAGGCGGGCATATAAGAGTCTTCCTCATCCCGGGGCCGGACGGAGGCGCACACGGCTGCGATTTTCCGTCCATCCAGATGGGCCATCGCTTCCTCAATGCGCTCCGGCAGCTGCCGGGTATGGATGAACACCATTTCGCTCTGCCGCAGCCCCCGCTTCCCTTCCGGAACAGGCAGCAGCCTGCGGCAGGAGCAAAGGACCTTTCCCTCCGCGTCCACCAGGGCGGCGGAGGTGGTATAGCAGCTGGTGTCAATGCCAAGGATCACCGGGTTCATCATTCACCGGCCTCTTTCTTCCGAAGGATGGTTCCCAGCACACCGTTCACGAAGCGGCCGGAATTGTCCGGGTCAGAGTACCGCCGGGCCAGGTTCACCGCCTCATTGATGGCCACCGGGCCGGGGATGCCCTCCTCAAACAGGATCTCCCAGGCACCCAGCCGCAGAATGGTCAGGTCCACATGGGGCATCCGCTCCAGCTGCCAGCCCTTCGCCGCCTCGGCAATGGCCGCGTCCAGCTCGTCCAGCTTGTCCAGCACGCCGGTATACACCTGGTTGATCCAGGCCCGGTCCTCCTGGGTGGGTTCATCGTCCCGGATCCTGCCGTCCTGGGCGTTCTGCTCCTCCCGGAGCTCGTCATAGACCATCTGCAGGGTCTCCTCGCCGCCTTCGCCGCCGGAGATATGCTCATAAATCATCTGCATGGCGGCATTCCGCGCCGTGATACGGGCCATACGATAACAACCTCTCGATTTCTGTTATTCTTCGGTTTCCTTTGCCGCCTCGGCTTCTTCATCCGCCCCGGCGGGTTCCTCAGCTTCCGCTTCCGGCTCGGCCTCGACCTCAGCCTCGACCTCAGCCTTCTTTGCGGCCTCCGCCGCGTCGATGAAGTCGCCGAAGATCTGCCGGTACAGGGGCTTCTCCGGATCCTCCGGCATCAGCGGAGGCTCCTTCACCTCGGGCACAGGCTCCTCAGCGGGCTCCTTCACCTCGGGCACAGGCTCCTCAACAGGCTCTTCCGGCTGGGTCGCGGGCTCCTCAGGCTTCTCCTCGGGCTTCTCTTCCGGCTTCTCCTCTTCGACGGGAGCAGCCTCCCGGATCTCCGCTTCCACGGGGATCTTGCTGTCACCGTCATGCAGGCGGGCAGACACGGGCCGCTGGGGCAGCTGGCGCACCAGGTAAGGGCTGTTCTCGTCCACCTGGCCGTCCATTTCCACCTGGACCTGCACTTCCTTCACGTCCACGCCAGTGCAGTCGGTCACATACTGCTTGATCTGCTTCTGCAGGGCACCCACCGCCAGGGGCACGCTGGTGCCGCCCTTCAGGCAGACCTTCAGATCCACCAGCAGGGCTTCCTTCTCGGTATCCAGATGGGTAGACTGCAGGGTGACCTCCTCGTAAGGCTCAACGCACTTGTTCACCAGGTGCTCGATGGCCTTCAGGGAGATGCTCATGTCGCCGTTTTCGGTGGGCTGGGTCACAAATCCGCGACGGCCCTTCTTGTGCCGGAACAGCACGGTGATGCAGTAAATGCCCAGCACCACCAGCACCGCCACCGTGGCCACCTCGGCCACCAGAGCCAGGGTGGACTGGGAAGCCAGCCACTCACGCACATAGGTGGTGACGGGCACCTGGAAGAACACCTGGGCGCCCAGGGCCACAGCCAGGCCAATCAGAATCAGTCCCGCCAGGGCAACCAGGATTCTGTCAGCAACCCGGATTTTCATTCGTTTGCCTCCCCTTCCGCGGCCTCATTCAGGTTGGCGGTGGTGCGTCCGGCCTCCACGGTCTTCTTCTCCTGTTCAAAGCTGACGCCCTGAACATGCACATCCACCTTCACCACATGCAGGCCGGTCATGCTCTCGATGGCCTTGCGGACGCTTTCCTGGGCGTCCTGAGCGGCCTTCTGGATGGGCGTGCCGTACTCCACAATGATGTACAGGTCCACGCTGGCCTCTTCCGTGCCCAGCTCGACCTTCACACCCCTGGTGGGGTCCTTGCCCGTGTTGTTCTTATTCTTATACAGCGTGCCGCTGGAGGAGCACATCCCGGCGATGCCTTCCACCTCGGACACAGCGATGCCGGCAATGGTGGTGACCACCTCGTTGGCATAGGTGATGGAGCTTTCCTGCTCCGTTCCTTCTTCGGTGTAATTCGTGTTATTATCCTTCACTGCCATGCAGGTACCTCCTGACGCGTCTGTTTTCCTTGCGGATATACGCATCCGGATACAGTATAGCAGATTTCTTTCCAAAACACAACCGCAAGAAAAGGAATCTGTGTGAATTCCGCAAAAAGCTGCCCGTCCCTTTTTCAGAGACAGGCAGCTGATTTTGTTTTTTCCGGCAGGGCTTGGGAAATTACAGCACCACGCCGTCCTTGAAGATGGAGATCTCCCGGGCGCCCCGCAGCTCCGCGTTGGTCTTCTGTCCGCCGGCCACCGCCAGCACGAAGTCCAGCAGCCGCTTTCCGGCGTCGTCCAGGTCCTCGCCCTCCGCCACGGTACCGGCGTTAAAGTCGATCCAGTCCCGCTTCTTGTTGTACAGGGCAGTGTTGGTGGAGATCTTCACCGTGGGAGCGGGCGCTCCGAAGGGCGTGCCCCGGCCGGTGGTAAACAGCACCATGTGGGCGCCTGCCGCCGTCAGCGCGGTGGAGGACACCAGGTCGTTGCCGGGGCCATACAGCATGTTCAGGCCCTTGGTGCTGATCTGGTCGCCATAGCCCAGCACGCCCATCACGGGAGCGCTGCCGCCCTTCTGGACGCAGCCGCAGCTCTTGTCCTCCAGGGTGGTGATGCCGCCCGCCTTGTTTCCGGGGCTGGGGTTCTCATACACCACCTGGCCGTGGCTGGCGAAATAATGCTTGAAGGCATTGATCATGCCCGCGGCCTGGTCGAACACGTCCTTGTTGACGCACCGCTCCAGCAGGATGTTCTCCGCGCCGAACATTTCGGGCACCTCGGTGAGGATGGTGGAGCCGCCCATGGAGGTGAGCAGGTCGGAGAAGCGGCCCACAGTGGGGTTGGCGGTGATGCCGCTCAGGCCGTCAGAGCCGCCGCACTTCATGCCGACCACCAGCTCGCTGGCCGGGATGGGCTCCCGGGTGAACTGGGCGGCATAATCCGCCAGCTCCTTCAGCAGCTTGGCACCGGCTTCCATTTCGTCTTCCGCTTCCTGGCACACCAGGAACTTCACCCGGTCGTTGTCCCAGCTGCCCAGGGCGGCCTTGAACTGGTCCTGGGTCAGGTTTTCGCAGCCCAGGCTCAGCACCAGCACGGCACCGGCATTGGGATGATTCACCAGGGCGGCCAGCAGCTTCCGGGTCTGGGCATGGTCATCCCCCATCTGGCTGCAGCCAAAGGGATGCGGGAAGGTATACAGGCCGTCGATGCTGCCCTTGACCAGGTGCTGATTCTCCTTCACCATGGCCTGGGCGATGTTGTTCACGCAGCCCACGGTGGGGATGATCCAGATCTCGTTGCGGATGGCGGCCCGGCCGTCCTTCCGGCGATAGCCCATGAAGGTGGGGGCTTCCCGCTTCACCTGGGGCTTCAGGTTGGGCACATACTTGTAGTCGCTGTCCTCAGACAGGTCGGTCTTCACGTTCTTCACATGGACCCACTGGCCCGGGGCGATGTCCACCGTGGCATGGCCGATGGGATAGCCGTACTTCACGATCTTTTCCCCGGCAGCGATGGGGCGAAGGGCCATTTTGTGGCCCCGGACGATGGGCTCGGCGGCGGTCACGGTCACATCCCCGATGACAACGGCCTCTCCGGCGGCAATATCCGTCAGCGCCACGGCCACGTTGTCATTGGGATGGATCTGCAGCATTTTCATGGGCATGATCTCCTCTGTTTGCAGAATGGGGAAAATCCTCCTCCCTTGCGCAGAGAGGAGGAAAAGTGTTCCTTACAGAGCGGCCTTCAGGGCAGCCATGGCACCCTGCTCGCGGATGGTGTGCAGTGCCTTGACCACGGCAGCCTCGAAGCCGGGCACCTTGGTCAGGTCCTGGCCCCACATCTGCTCGTTGGTCATCACGGCATGCACCAGGTCCTCGATGCTGTCGTCCTTGTGGGCCCAGTAGAATTCCAGCGCCCAGCGGTCGTCAGACACGGTGTAGGTGTTGCCCTTGGCCCGCTTGCACACCAGGCCCTTGTCGGTCAGCTCCTGCACATCGTTGGAATAGAAGGCGATGTAGCCGGCGAAGCTGGTGGTCAGGCAGGCGGGCAGCTTACCGGTCTTGTTGATGTACTCCAGGAAGGAGGGCATGTTCCGGGCGCGCCACTTGGAGGTGGAGTTCAGGGAAATGCTCATCAGCTCATGGTTCACGAAGGGATTGTTGAAGCGGTCCTGCACAGCGGCGGCGAAGGCATCCAGATCCGCCTTGTCCAGGGGCAGGGTGGGGATGACCTCCTCGTTCAGCATCTTGTTCATGAAGCCGCGGACGGTGTCATCCTGCATGCAGTCACGCACGATGTCGAAGCCGGCCAGATAGGCGCTGAGCACGAAGCCGGTGTGGGCGCCGTTCAGGATGCGGACCTTACGCTTCTTGTAGGGGGTCACGTCCGGCACCACAGGGCAGTTC
>R11__coassemble_1255_pt1 | contig 14643 bp, 15 predicted proteins | sample R11__metabat2_high_PE_049 | metagenome-assembled genome bin R11
TCCGTCCGGCATGCTGCACCCGGCCGTGAATCTGCTGCAGCATGGGCTGAAGCTGCTCCCGGAAAACCCCATAGCACTTGGGACAGCCCAGGTGGCCGGTTGCCCGGAATTGCGACAGGGTGGTCTGGCAACGGGGGCAGGTCAGCTCGACCTTCCCGGCCGGAGTGGGAATTCCGCCGGTGATGGCGGACATAATGGAGGAAAGCAGGTTCCGGATGTTTCCATTCTGGAAATTGGCGTTCAGCTTCGCCACGCAGTCGCTGCACAGGTGCCGGGTGGTGACCTCGTCTCCGGCCATCACGGACACCATGCAGGTGGCTTCGTTGGTTTTGCATTCTTCACACAGCATTTTCCCCATCCTCCTTTCCTCTTCCCTGCCGGGCAATGGCAGTCAGCATGGACCGCATAATGCCGGCCCGGAGCGCATCCTTGACTTCCTCCTGCATCGGAACCGACAGCGCATGGCTGCTGACAGCCGACCGGATCAGCTCCGCGTCGTTTTCTGTGATGGCGCCGCACTCCTTCAGCCCAGCCAGCAGGTGGCCGGCTTCCTGCTCTGTCAGGCTGCCGCCGATGCGCTCCCCGATCAGGTAACCCAACTGCCCGGAAGGATCCCCCGTGATCCTGGCGATCCGGATGTAGCCGCCGCCGCCGCGCCTGCTTTCGGTGATATATCCATGATCCACCGTAAAACGGGTGGCCAGCACGTAGTTGATCTGGCTGGGGGCGCAGCTGAAATAGGTTGCCAGCTCATTGCGTCTCAGCTCCACCTGGGGCTCCTCTTCCGTGAGCATATCCTTGATGAACTGCTCAATATGATCACTCAATCGCATGCTATCACCTGATGTTTGACTTTCTTTGACTTTTCCATTATACCAAAGTCCTGAAAAAAAGCAAGACAGAATCCAACAAAAAAAACGGAGAACCAACAGGCTCTCCGTTGTATCGTCCAGGTCAAATCCGCTTCGACATAACCTCAGGGTTCACAGCGTACAGCACGGCATTTTCCTTGCTGATGATGCCGGCCTTGGCCAGGCGGATCAACTCATTGTCCATGCTGATCATTCCCTGGGCTGCGGTGCCGCTGTAGATCACGTTATCGATCTGATGGGTCTTGCCATCACGGATCAGGTTCTGCACAGCCGGTGTGATGGTCATCACCTCAAACACGGCCACCAGTCCGCCTTCCCTGGTGGGAACCAGGCGCTGGCTGACCACCGCCTTCACCACCATGGAGAGCTGTACCCGCACCTGCTGCTGCTGCTCCGCCGGGAAGGTATCGATAATCCGGTCCATGGTCTTGGCCGCGCCCACGGTGTGCAGGCTGGACAGCAGCAGATGGCCGGTTTCCGCGGCGGTAATGGCAATGGACATGGTTTCGTGGTCCCGCATCTCGCCCAGCATGATGACATCCGGGGCTTCCCGCAGGGCTGCCCGCAGCGCCCGCTCAAAGGTGGTGGCATCCCCGGGAATTTCCCGCTGGCTGACCAGTGACTTGCTGTGACGGTGCAGGTATTCGATCGGATCCTCGATGGTGATGATGTGCCCTGCCCTGTTCTGGTTGATCCTGTCCACCATGCAGGCCAGGGTGGTGCTCTTGCCGCTTCCCGCGGGACCTGTCACCAGGATCATGCCACTGAGGTTTTCGTCCACCAGCTGCATCACCCGTTCCGGGATCCCCAGCTTCCGATAATCCGGCAGGCCAAAGCTCACCATTCGGCAGGTGGCTGCCAGGGTTCCTCTTTGCCGATAGACGCTGCAGCGGAAGCGGGCCTTCTGGGCCAGAGAAAAAGAGAAATCGTCGTCACCATTCTGCTCCAGGATCTGGGTGGAGCGATTTCCGGAAAGGGCAAAGCATTCCTTCACCAGGGACTCACAGTCCGCAGGCAAAAGACGCTCGGGAGCAGCAGGAACCAGGCCGCCCTTGCACTTAATCATTGGGGCGGATCCGGGGATCAGGAAAAGGTCAGAGCCTTCCACCTCCAGGATCTTCTCCAGCAGCGGCCGCAGTTCCATGCCCAGTCCTCCTTTGCTTGATTCCCCGTTTATTCTTCGCTCAGAGCATCGCCCAACTGGGCCGTCAGGCAATGCTCGGTCCAGATCAGGCTTCCGTTTTCATATTTTACCTGGCAATGCAGGGTTCGTTCCCCGTTTTTCTCGGTCCAGCTGAAGCCGGTCTCCGTGCGTTCCATGCCTTCCGGCAATACAGCGGCATCCGCATTGCCTCCTGCTTCCTGCAGGGCATCGGCCAGCTTGCCCAGAGAGACCTCCGCCGCACTGTTCAGCTGATAGGCCTCTTCCACCACCGCGGCGCTGCGCTCACTGAGTACCGCGTCGTTCCTGGCGCTGACCAGGGAAAGGATTCCCATCACCGCCATGCACAGCACCACAGCGATCAGCATCAGAGAGGCAGCGCCGGGGCCGATATGGAATCTCCCCTTATTCATTCTGCAGCCCTCCCTGAACAAAACGGTCCACCTGAAGCGTGAGCAGGGTCTTGCTGTCATTGGCGGCAATAATCTCCGCCTTCTGCAGGCTTCCGGCAGCGCCCGGCTCATCGGACAATGTCACGGTGTAGGTCACACGATCCGCCTTCTTCGACCAGGCGCCATTCTCCAACGCAAAGCCCTCTTCGGACAGCAGGGCTTCTTCGTCTTCGGACACATACAGCCGGTCGGCCAGATTCTGGCCCTCCAGCATGGCGGCATTGTAGTCCTCCGCAGTCCTGTTCTGATTCCAGGCGGCGGCAAAGACCTCAAGGATCACCGTGCAGCACAGGGAAAAGAACAGAACCACGACCATAATCTCCACCAGAAGGGAGTGCAGCTGAGAAGTATGCTTCATTCTGTCATCCCCCTGACTGCTATGGTCACCTGGCAGGGAGTGCCGTCCGGATCCGTCATATTGACCCGCAGAAGCTGCCCCTCCTGCTCCACCTGGAAATCAGCCGCATCGCAAAGGATTTCGCCGCTTTCCGGGTGAAAGCCGTATTCGTCGCCGGCGGTCAACTCCATCAGATGACCGTCATCATAATACACATAGGTGGTGAAGGTTTCTCCCTCGTCCTTTTCCGTGAAGCACAGCACGCTGCGGCCCTCCAGGGTCTTCACCTGCAGCGCTCCTTCGCTGTCATTGGCCCGCACGGCATTGCGGACATAGGTTTCCAGAACCCGGGCGTTGCTGTGGGCAGAGGTGCGGTCCACCGTGGCCCGATAGGCCTGGGCACCGAAAAGCACCAGCATGCACCCGGCCAGGGCGAAGAGGCCCAGCAGCAGGAACACCACGAAGCCGGAAATGGAATGGGCGTGACTTTTCTCGTTCATCATTGCCAGCCACTCCCCCTTTCCAGAACCTGGATATCAGGCATCAGGTTGGAAGCAAAGGCATCATAGATCACCAGGTAAGTGTCTTCGTCGTAGATCAGGCCATACCGCTCACGAAGATAACCGATATCCTCCGGGTAGGCACCCTCAACGGCGTAGCAGGTCAGGGCCGCGGAGCGCACCGCAGTCTCCACCAGTTCATTCTCCGCCTTGGAGGAGGAGGAATCCACCCAGTTGATCAGCGCGTTTCCGGCCAGCAGAAGCACAGCAAACACGCACAGGGAAATCAGCAGACCACGAATCATCCTGTTGCTTTGCTTCTTCATGGGAGCCCCTCCTTTCCTCGGTTGATTTTCATTGCTCAGGTTCAGACCAGACTGGAAATCATGCCGGCCATGGGCAGCATGACGGCCAGGAGCACAGCGCCGATGACAATGCTCAGCAGGGCAACCAGGCTGGGCTCGATGATGGACACCAGATTGCTGATGCTGTCTTCAGCCTGCTCCTCATACACGGCAGCCACCTTGGCCATGACCTGATCGCCGCGTCCGGCGGCAATGCCCATGCGGATCATGCGGCTGTGGATCTCCTCGAACAGCCCGCTTCCGGCCAAGGCATCCTCAAAGGCCTGGCCTTCCGCCACCTTGGCACGGACAGCCTCCACCTTCTGCCGGGAGGTGTCATCAGTCAGCACGGAGGGGACCATGTTCAGGGCCTCGTCCATGGGGAAGCCGGAGGAAAGCATCATGCTCATCACGCTGGCGATCCGGGAGGAGGCCAGGCGGGACTGCACCCGCTTCAGCGGCGGGAAGATGGTTTCCAGGAAATGCAGCACCTTGCTGCGATGCTTGGTCTTGGACAGGATGACGCACACCACCGTGGCCACAAGCAGGACAAGCACCAGGGCCAGCACGATCCAGCCCACATTGATGCCCAGCTGCATCAGACTGGAGGAAGAGGCGGACATGACGATGCCCATGCTGTTCAGCACCCGGTTGAACACCGGCAGCACCCGCAGGATCAGCACCAGCACAATCAGCACCATCATGATGCCCAGCACCATGGGATAGGTCACGGCGCTGACAATGGCCTGACGAATGCGGCCCTCACGATCGTAGTACTCGGAGAGACCGTTCATGACCTCTTCCAGGCGGCCGGTGCGCTCACCGATGGATACCATTTCCCGCAGGTAAACAGGCCACCGCTGGTCATCCTTCATGGCCTCGGTCAGGCTTCCCTCGGCGGTAACCTTCTCACTCAGCTCCCGGTATACATCCTCCTGGGCATGTCCCTTGTAGGTCGCGGCCAGGGTCTCCATGCCGTCATACAGGGGCATACCGGAAGAAAGCATCAGCGACACCTCTGAGCAGAAGCTGCTCAGCTCAGCCGCGGACAGCGTACCGTTTTTGCGCTTGCCCATGATAGTCCTCCTTTTCGCTCTCCAGCCCGGAGCGGGAGCGGTTGAATCAATAGTAGCGTTCCAGGGTGTACTTGGAGCCGGAAGCAATTCCGTTCAGCTCCGCAGTGGGGTCATACAGCTGTCCCTTTGTGTCACCGTCCAGATAAACGATGACCCAGGCGTGATATTGCTTGTCCGCATAGCCTACGGCAAACTCGGCATGGATCCCCTGCACCCGCAGCATGCAGCAGCTCAGTGCCGACAGATCCTGGCAGATGCCCTGCTTGCTTTCCAGTGTGCCGTCGATATCCGGCATGGTGCCGCTGCTGACCGTGGCCGCCTTGATGTAGTCATACACGAAGTTGGTGGCCATGTAGCTGCGGATGGCTTCGAATTTCTCCGTTTCCGTGGTCAGCCCTTCGCACAGCTCATCCGACAGGGCAACCGCCGCCGTATTCTCGTCATAGTTCACATACTGATTGGGGCAAAGGAAGGCGGCCATTTCATCGGTCAGCTCCACCTTCAGCTTTACGGTACCTTCCTGAGAATACTTCTTGCCCTTTGCGTTCTTGTAAAGGGATACGGTGTATTTTCCGCTGCCCAGCTGCAGAGGGAACACCTCATATTCCCCGTCGGAATTCAGGTCGTAGGTCAGGGTGCTCTTTCCCTTGGCGATGCGCAGCTTGTATTTCTTGGAGCTGGACGAAGCCTTCACCATGATATACCCCTGATCCATGTGGCTGCAGTCCACGGTCAGGCTGCCGTCCTTTTTGGTGTCACCGTCCGCCGCGGGGAAGACAACCCCATCCCACAGGGCCATGGCGGTGAACAGGCCGGCAAGCAGCAGAAGCAGGCAGCCCAATGCTGTCAGCCATCTGATTTTTTTCCGGGTCACGCTGCTTCCGCCTCCTTTCCGGTTGATTTTCAGCTTCTGTCTTAGGCTTCCCTGTGCAGCACACCGATGGTGATGGCCAGAGACGGGCTCAGGCAGCTGGACAGGGTGAACAGGCCATACAGCAGACCGAAGCGCCAGGTCCAGGCGAAGGTGGTCATGTAATAGACCAGCACCACCGCGTCAATCAACAGGTTGATCAGGAAAATTTCCAGGTCATGACCGGTCCGGCTGATGAAAATGTTGGCAAACAGCAGGGCGGTCTGGATCATCAGGATCAGGTCCAGGGTGTTTCTGCCGAAGCAGAAATAGGTCACCAGCACAGCCAGCAGGTAGATACCCGCGCTGACGGCGGCCTCCCGCTGCCGGCCGGTGCTCATATACATGTTGGCGCACCAAAGGGACGCGGAGGCAACGAAAATGAACAGCATACTGGTAAAGCTCACATAAGGATCCGGATTGGCCTTCAATATGCCATCGATCCAGCAGATCAGCCCCAGCACCAGGTAAAGGGCAAGAAGCCCCGTCACATAAAGAATCCGCTTTCCTCTCAGATTCATCATGGTGCGTTCAACCCAGGACAAGCCCTGCCGCATTCTTTTTCGCCGCCTTTCCCGAAACTTTCTTTGGTTGTATTCTTCATGATGACAAGCAATTCCTGCCGAAGGGAAAATTTTTAGCAGGAAACGTTTTCGCCCCTCAGCTCATCCTTGACATACCCGGCCAGAATATCCACAATGCGGGCGTTCTGACCGCCCCGGGCCACAATCACATCGGCCTGGTCCACATAATTGCGGATATATTTGTCATACATGGGCTTCACGGTGGTCAGGTATTGCAGAGAGATGCCGTCAATGTCCCTGCCCCGCTCCTTGATGTCCCGATGGATCCGCCTCAGCAGGCAGATATCCGGCTCCACCTTCATGTACAGCTTCAGGAACATCAGGTCGCACAGCCGCGGGTCGTGGAAGCAGTGGATGCCCTCCAGGATGATGACCTGGTGAGGCTGGATCAGCTCCTCCGTGTCCGCCCGGCGGTGCTGGGCGTAGTCATAGCACTTCCGGGTGATGGGCTTGCCTTCCATCAGGGTGGACATATCCTTCAGCAGCAGGTCGTGGTCAAACACCCCGGGCTCGTCATAGTTGATGGCCACCCGCTCCTCAAAGCTCAGCAGCGGATGATCCAAATAGTAGGCGTCCTGCTGAATCACATAGCACACATCGTCCCCCAGCCGCTGCCGGAGCGCCTCCGCCAGGGTGGATTTTCCGCTGCCGCTGGCACCGCAGATCCCGATAAAAAGCATGGCTCTTTCCTCCGATCACTGGGCCTTCATGAAAACGCAGTAGGTCTTGTAGGCTTCCCACAGGTCTGCCTTGCTGATCAATTCACAGGGGGCATGCATGGACAGAACCGGGACGCCGCAGTCGATCACATTCATGCCATACTTGGCGCACATGTAAGCGATGGTTCCGCCGCCGCCGGCATCCACCTTGCCCAGCTCGCAGGTCTGCCAGGCCACGCCGGCGTCATCCAGAATCCGCCGCAGCAGGGCAATGAACTCCGGGTTGGCGTCGTTGGAGCCGCTCTTGCCCCGGGCTCCGGTGAACTTGTTGAAGCACACACCCATGCCCAGGAAGGCGGAATTCTTCTTTTCAAAGGAAGCGGCGAAGTTGGGATCATAGCCTGCGGAAACATCGCTGGAGAGCATCATGGAGTTCCGCATGCACCGACGCAGGGCCAGCTCGCCCTTCACTCCGCAGGCCTCCAGCAGCTCCGCCACCGTATTCTCGAAGAAATGGGAATTCATGCCCGTGGCACCGACGCTGCCGATCTCCTCCTTATCGGTGAGAATGGCGCAGACGGTGCGCTCCGGAATGCCTTCCACCGCCAGGGCGGCCATCAGGGTGGGATAGGCGCAGACCCGGTCGTCATGACCATACCCGGCGATCATGGAGCGGTCAAAGCCCACCTCCCGGGCCTTTCCGGCGGGGACAATCTCCAGCTCGGCGGAGAGGAAGTCCTCCTCCTCCAGGCCATACTTGTCCTTCAGCAGCTTCAGCACAGCCTGCTTCACCGGCTCCTTTTCCTCTCCCTTCAGGGGCATGGAGCCGATGATCAGGTTCAGGTTTTCGCCGGGCATCACCTCGGCGGCCGGCTTCTTCATCAGGTCACCGGACAGGTGGATCAGCAGGTCGGAGATGTAGAAGACCGGGTCGCTGTCCTCTTCACCGATGGCCACGGTGACCGCAGTGCCGTCCTTGCGAACCACCACGCCGTGGAGAGACAGGGGCAGGGCTGCCCACTGGTATTTCTTGATGCCGCCGTAATAATGGGTATCCAGGTAGCACAGGCCGTCTTCCTCATAAAGGGGATTCTGCTTCACATCGATCCTGGGGGAATCAATATGGGCACCGCAGATGTTCATGCCCTGCTCCAGGGGCCGGCTGCCGATAACGAAGGCCATAAAGGACTTTCCCATCCAGGCGCTGTAGATCCGGTCTCCGGGAACCGCGGTCTTTCCTTCCGCAATCAGCGTTTCCAGGGATACAAAGCCCGCCTTTTCCGCTGCTTTGGCGGCGGCGGCACAGGCCTCACGCTCCGTTTTGGCGTGATCCAGAAAATCCCGATAATCCTTTGCGAAAGCCTCCAGCTGCTTCAGCTCTCTGGCCTCATACTGCTCCCAGGCATTCTTTTTGTACATGCTGTATCTCCTTCTCCGGCATTGCCGGAAACGATGCTCTCATTATACACGCTTTTCCCTGCTTTCGCAAGAGAAAAAGCGACCGCATGCGCAGCCGCTCCTTGATTTTGTATTTCAGGGTCTGGGGATCCGGATCCCGCCTGGACACACCTCCAGGGTGGCCCGGTCCAAATGCAGGATCTCACCATCGCAGTTGAAGCTCATGCCCGGGCAGTCAATGGTCACCTGCCTGCACAGAAGATGCTCCGTCACATCAAAGCTCAGGATCTTCCCCTTCAGCAGGCCGGGCAGATACCGGAAGATCCGGTGCCTCGGCACATGCTTCACCAGTACAAGGTCCAGCAGGCCGTCCTCCACGGAAGCCGCCGGACAGATGGGAATGCCGCCGCCGATGATCCGGCCGTTGGCAATGGCGCACACCAGCGCGTCCATCTCCCGCTGCTCCCCGTCGATGGTCAGCTTCACATGCCTGGGCTTGTAGGTAAAAATGGCGCACAGCAGGCCCAGCAGATAGGGCAGCAGGCCGTTCAGGTGCTTCTTGAAGCGCTCGGTCTGCTCCAGCACGCTGACGTCAAAGCCGGTTCCGCACACATTCAGGAAGGGAGTGCCATTCAGCTTGCCGCAGTCCGTGGCTTTGGCCTCATGCTCCAGCACGAAGCGCAGGCCTTCCATGGGATCCGCCGGCGTGCCGATGGTCTTGATGAAGTCATTGCCGGTTCCGGCAGGCACTATGCCCAGGGGGATCCGGCTGCCATCCATGGCCCGGGAAACCTCGCTGAGCAGGCCGTCGCCGCCCACCGCCAGTAGCAGGCTGCAGCTTTCATCCTCCAGAGCCTCCCGGGTCAGCTGGGTGGCGTGCCCGGGAGCCTGGGTGGGGTGCACAGTGAAGGCCAGCTGCCGGCGCTCCAGCTCCTGCCGGATCTGCTCCAGCAGCTTCTCCGGGTTGCCGGAGCCGGAGGCCGGGTTCACGATGATGTGGATCATACATGCCCTCCCGTCAGGCTGTGATGGCGTTTCCGGTGTACAGCTGATAATACTTCCCCTTCAAGGCAATCAGGTCGTCATGGGTGCCCCGCTCGATGATCCTTCCCTGCTCCAGCACCATGATGCAGTCCGCGTTCTTGACGGTGGACAGGCGGTGCGCGATCACGAAGGTGGTGCGGCCCTTCATCAGGGCATCCATGCCCTTCTGCACCAGGGCCTCGGTGCGGGTATCGATGGAAGAGGTGGCCTCATCCAGGATCAGGCAGGGCGGATCCGCCACAGCGGCCCGGGCGATGGCCAGCAGCTGCCGCTGTCCCTGGCTCAGGTTGGCGCCGTCGCCGGTGAGCATGGTGTTGTAGCCATCAGGCAGACGCCGGATGAAGCTGTGGGCGTTGGCCAGCTTGGCCGCGGCAATGCATTCCTCGTCAGTGGCGTCCAGCTTGCCATAGCGAATGTTGTCCATGACAGTGCCGGTGAACAGGTGGGTATCCTGCAGCACGATGCCCAGGGAGTGGCGCAGGTCTGCCTTGCGGATCTTGTTGATGTTGATGCCGTCGTAGCGGATCTTGCCGTCCTGGATATCGTAGAAGCGGTTGATCAGGTTGGTGATGGTGGTCTTTCCGGCGCCGGTACCGCCGACGAAGGCGATCTTCTGGCCGGGCATGGCGAACATGGTGATGTTGTGCAGCACGGTCTTATCCGGCACGTAGCCGAAATCTACATCGTCGAAGGTCACGCCACCCTCCAGACGGGTGTAGGTGACGGAGTTATCCGCCTGATGAGGATGCTTCCAGGCCCACACGCCCGTGTGCTCCTGGGCCTCAGCCAGGGTACCGTCCGGGTTCTCCCGGGCGTTCACCAGCTCCACATAGCCCTCGTCCGTTTCCGGCTGGGCGTCCATCAGCTCAAAGACCCGGTTGGCACCGGCCATGGCCATGATGATGGTATTCATCTGCTGGGCGATCATGGAGAAGGGCTGGGTGAAGTTCCGGTTCAGGGTCAGGAAGGAAACCAGCCGGCCGATGGTCAGCCCCGCATAACCGGCGATGGCCATAGCGGCACCGGAGATGGCAATGATCACGTAGCTCAGGTGACCCAGGTTATTGTTCACAGGGCCGATGGCATTGGAGAAGCGGCCGGCGTTGAAGGCAGAGACCCGCAGCTCCTCATTCAGCTTGTCGAAGCCCTCCTTTGCCTTTTCCTCATGGCAGAAGACCTTGACCACCTTCTGGCCACTCATCATTTCCTCGATGTAGCCGTTCACGGCGCCCAGGTTCTTCTGCTGGGCCACGAAGTGAGCGCCTGCTATGCCGGTCATCTTTCCGGCGGCCAGGAGCATCACCACCACCATCACCAGAGAAATCAGGGTCAGGGGGAAGGACATGGTCACCATGCTGACAAAGGTGGTGACCAGGGTGACCAGGCTGTTCACCATCTGGGGAATGCTCTGGCCGATCAGCTGGCGCAGGGTGTCCACATCGTTGGTGTAGACGGACATGATGTCACCATGGGAATGGGTGTCAAAGTAGCTGATGGGCAGGCCTTCCATGTTGTTGAAAAGCCGGGTGCGCAGCCGCAGCATGGTGCCCTGGCTGACAGTGACCATGATGCGGTTGTAGCCATAGGAGGCCAGCACGCCGAAGGCCAGAATGCAGGCCAGCTTCAGGATAGCCGCGGCCAGCGGGGCAAAATCCGGCGTACCGCCCGCGTTGGCCACGGACAGCATAGGCAGGATGTAGTCGTCGATCAGGGTCTGGGTGAACAGGGTGCCCTGCAGGGTGCACAGGGCGGTGGCCAGGATCAGGAAAATCACCAGGATAAACTGCCACTTATAGTGGGCAAACACCAGGGAAAAGACCCGGCCCATGGTCTTCCACTGGCCCTTCATGCTTCCCTTGGGGGCGAACTGGCGTCCGCCGGGACGAGGTCCACGATTCATCAATCAGCACCTCCCTTTGCCGCTTCATCAAAGTCGCCGCCGCCGCTGGTCTGGATTTCATAAATTTCCCGATAAATTTCGGATGTGGCCAGCAGCTCCTCATGGGTTCCGAAGGCGGCCACCTTGCCGTCATCCATCACCAGGATCCTGTTGGCATCCTGCACGGAGGAAATCCGCTGGGAAATGATCAGCTTGGTGGTTCCGGGGATGCTCTCCCGGAAGGCCTGCCGGATGTGGGCATCGGTGGCCGTGTCCACAGCGCTGGTGGAGTCATCCAGGATCAGCACCTTGGGGTTCTTCAGCAGAGCCCTGGCAATGCACAGCCGCTGCTTCTGGCCGCCGGAGAAGTTGTTGCCGCCCTGCTCCACAGGGGCATTCAGGCCCTCGGGCAGGCGGTTGATGAATTCATCCGCGCAGGCGGCGCGCAGGGCAGCCCGGCACTCCTCTTCCGTGGCGTCCTCCTTGCCCCAGCGCAGGTTGCTCAGCACCGTGCCGGAGAACAGCACGTTCTTCTGCAGCACCACGGCCACATTGTTCCGGATGACCTCCATGTCATAGTCCCTGACGTTGACTCCGCCCACCTTCACCTCGCCGGAATCCACGTCGTAGAGGCGGCTCACCAGATTCACCAGAGAGGACTTGCCGCAGCCGGTGCCGCCGATGATGCCGATGATCTCGCCGGACCTGATGTGCAAGTCAATGTCCTTCAGGGTGGCGTCGCCTGTGCCGGTCTGACGGTAGGAGAAGGTCACATGATCAAAGTCGATGCTGCCGTCCGCCACGGTCATGACCGGATGCTCTGGATTGGTCAGGCTGGGCTCCTCGTTCAGCACCTCGGAAATGCGGTGGCCGCTGGCAACCGACATGGTCAGCATGACGAACACCATGCTGAGCATCATCAGGCTGGACAGAGCGGACATCACGTAGGAGAACATGCTGGTCAATTCACCGGTGGTCAGGGTGCCGCCCACAATGGCGTTGGCACCCAGCCAGCTCAGCAGCAGGATGCAGACATACACGATGGCCATCATCACCGGGCTGTTCAGGGCGATCAGGCTCTCTGCCTTGATGAACAGCCTGGCCAGGCCGCCGGCCGCCTTGTCAAACTTCTCCCGCTCGTGATCCTCCCGGACGAAGGCCTTCACCACCCGGATGGCGGAGACATTCTCCTGCACGGCGGCGTTCAGCACATCATACTGGGCGAAGACCTTCTTGAACTGCTTGGTCACCGCTCCGATGATGGCGAACAGGCAAACCGCCAGCACCACCAGGGCACCCAGGAACACCAGGGACAGCTCCTTGTTGATCAGGAAGCACATCACCATGGAGGAGATCAGGGTCAGAGGCGCCCGGACCGCAATGCGGGTCAGCATCTGGAAGGCGTTCTGCACGTTGGTCACGTCGGTGGTCAGACGGGTGACCAGGCCGGCGGTGGAGAACTTGTCAATGTTGGCAAAGGAAAAGGTCTGGATGCGGTCGTACATGGCCTTGCGCAGGTTCGCCGCGAAGCCCGTGGACGCATTGGCCGCAAAATGGGCAGCCAGAATGCCGAAGGCCAGGGAGAACATGGCGCAAACGAACATCAGCAGGCCAAACTTCCAGGTGGCACCCATGTCGCTCTGACTGATGCCCTGGTCGATCAGGGAGGCCATGACATAAGGGATCAGGATCTCCATCACCACCTCCAGGCAGCAGAAGACCGGGGTCAGAATGGCATGCCTCTTGTACTGCCCCACATGGCCGAACACCGTCATCAGGGAGTCCTGCCGGGGCTGCTTTGCAGCGTTGCTCATTGCTTGGTTTTTGTCCTTTCGTTCAGTTTCCGTCCGGGGAATAAATACCGAAAACCGCACGCGGCTTTGGCGTACGGCTCAGGTCGGTCAGGATGGATTTTCTGCCTCTTCCGGGGGCTTTTCGGCTTTCTTGCGGAAGCCGTTGCTCAGGGTAACGACCGCGCCCACCGCCAGAGACAGATAGTAGGTGAAGAAGCGCCACAGCAGCAGCGCCATGAAATGAATGCCGTCCGGGAAGATGCCCGCGAAATACAGGGCCTCCTGAGCGCCGGAAGCACCGGGCAGCGGCGTGTAGGCGGCGGAAATATACTGCAGCACGCCCATGGCGATGATCTGCCAGCAGGAGGTGCCGTCCAGGTGGAAGGCCAGGTAGACGAAGAAAATGATGGCCGTCTGCACCAGCAGCTGGGCACCGCCCAGCAGAAGCTGCACGATCAGGTCCATCGGATTCCTGGCCACCATCATCACGCTGGAATGGAAGGTCTCCAGGATATTCCCCCACCGGGCTCGGCTGGCTTCGGGATCCTTGCAGATGCGCAGCTTGGTTCCGGCCTTGATGAACAGGTTCACCACGAACCGCACCAGCCGCTTGCTCACCGCCATCATCACCACAAGCCCCACGCAGAAGGCGTTGTAGATGTAGCCCACCACCAGGATCCACATGTTGCCGCTGAGCTGCTGGGCAATGAAGGGGCCGTTGGTGAGCCAGCCCACGGTGGCAATGACCTGCAGCATCAGCTGGAAGCAGAAGAACTTCACCGTGATGGCGGCGGTACCGATGCCGATGGGCACGCCCTGCTTTTTCATGTAGTAGACCTGCATGGGCTGGCCGCCGGTGGCACCGGGGGTGATGTTGGAATAATAGCTGCCGGAGATGGACACAAACAGGGCGTAGGAATAGCTGATGGGCGTATCATGCCGGCGCAGGAAAAAGTGGATGCTGGCCGCGTCGATGGCCACAAAGCAGGCATAGGCGGCCACGCAAAGGGCAATCCAACCGACATGGATGGATTTCAGGGCGGTCACCGCGCTGCCCAGCTCATTTCCGGAGAAGCCGATGATCAGCACGATGGCCAGGGTGCCGAAGATCAGCACAAAATTCAGAATTTTTTTCAGCTTCTGGCTCATGGCTCCTCCTTCTGACATGCTATCTTCTTTAGTATAACACAGGTTGCGAGAATGAACAAGTGAAAATGCGGTGAATTTCTGCCCAAATGAAGGCCAAAACAAAAATTTCAAAAAAAGAGGCCCCGCAGACGCGGAGCCCCGAAGGAAAAACTGAGATTACAGGTTGGGACCGGCGGCGACCAGAGCCTTGCCGGCTTCGTTGCCTTCGTACTTGGCGAAGTTCTTGATGAAGCGGGCAGACAGATCCTTGGCCTTCTCCTCCCACTGGGAAGCGTCGGCATAGGTATCCCGGGGATCCAGGATGGCGGGATTCACGCCGGGCAGCTCGGTGGGAACCTCGAAGTTGAAGTAAGGAATGGTCTTGGTGGGAGCCTTCAGGATATCGCCGCTCAGGATGGCGTCAATGATGCCGCGGGTATCCTTGATGGTGATGCGCTTGCCGGTGCCGTTCCAGCCGGTGTTGACCAGATAGGCCTTGGCGCCG
>R11__coassemble_1271_pt1 | contig 14515 bp, 12 predicted proteins | sample R11__metabat2_high_PE_049 | metagenome-assembled genome bin R11
ACGCGGCAAGCTACGCGGCGCTAAAGAACGGCTATCGGCGGATCCTTAGAACCAGGGGCGATCAATCATATGAATGGTTATCTGATTGTCGCGGTCGGCATTCTCGTTATTCTCCTGAGCACATGCGTCCCGTGTAAGTTACATAGGGGGGGGTATTACTCGCGAGCAAACTGGCAGTCTGAAAGTCATTACCTGCCTGTACATCATTATCGGTCATATAGCAAAAATCTCCGATACACCGGGCTGGTTCTCTCAGATAATGAGCTTCGCCTGGATTGATGTCGGCATTTTCTTCTTCATCTCCGGCTATGGTTTGACCTATGGTTATTATAACAAAGAAGGCTATCTGCAAGGATTCTGGAAGCGGATTGTTAAAGTGCTGGTGCCTTTCCTGCTGGCACACTTTGTGTATGCAGCCGCTGACTTGATATTCGGGATCCAGTTCACGACCAACGATGTGCTTCGTTCTTTAATCGGCAACAGCACTCTGGTAAAAAATGACTGGTATGTACCGGCTTTGCTGATTTTCTATGCATTGTTCTGGGCTATTTTCTCCAGCAAGCTTCCCGAGAAGCGCAAGCACATCATTCTGCTGCTGTCCATTATCATCTACGTTCTGGTTTTCAGCCTTCTGTTTGGCCTTATGGACTTCTGGTGGATGAACGCTTTACCCTTCTGGGGCGGCGCATTCGCCGTGATGGTTCTCCGCAAAGATAATTGCAAGATGACATGGGCAAAATGGTTGTTGCTTTGCTTCTCAGGGTACGCAATCGCATTTATTGGTGTCCCTGTCAGCAATCGGCTGGTCGGTGATTATCACTATGAGATTTTCTACAGCCTGATGAGCCTCTTCGGCGTCGGCCTGGTCATGCTGATCTACTCCCGCATCGGCCACGGGAATGCCCTTACCCGCAAAGCCGCCCCTTACACTTACGAAATCTACCTCTACCATGGCCTGTTCATTCAGATCTTCCGTTGCCAGCGACTGTACATCACCAATGATGTTGCCTTTGTTCTGGCAGTGTACGGAGCCACTTTCCTGCTGGCTTTCGTGATGCATCAGGCGGCAGGTTTTATTTTCCGCCGCATTCCTTCTCTCAGAACTCACAGATAAGATTATCCCCGTTCTGCCCGACCCCGCTTGTTTAATGTCCGGTCATGGAATTCATCGGCGACAAGCTTTCGCTGAACATCTACATCCTTCATGTCCCGGTTTTCGGAATCATCAAAATCATCCTGCAAAATTCCTTCGGCCTCGATGTCCATGGCACGATCTATCTGTGGTGCAGGCCGATAATTGCTTTCCTGGCAGCGGCCTTCGTCTCCTGGGTGATTTATATCGCTGCGGGAAGAATCAAAGCCAGGCTGAATCAATGAAAAGGAAAAACAAATGACCGCCGCAGAAACCATCAAGCTGACGACCCTGCTGGCCCTGATTGTGGGTCTGGGAGGCGCCCTTTCCCCGGTGATCTTCCGGAAGCCGATTTATCGAAGGCTCCTGCTGGGGGTCTCCCTGGGCGGCATCCTTTATTTCACCGTCTTTGCCAAATCACCGGATGTGCGGGCCTTCAACATCATGCCCCTGTGGTCCTACGCCAAGTGGAGCGTCATCGAGGTTCGTCACGAGATCATGCAGAACATTTTGCTGTTCCTCCCCTACGGCTCCCTGCTGAAGGCCAATGGCTTCAAGCGGCCCATCCTCATCGCGGCCCTCACCAGCCTGGCCGTGGAGCTGATCCAGTACATCACCGCCCTGGGGCTTTGCGAGCTGGATGACCTGATCAACAACACCCTGGGAGCCGCGCTGGGGGTTCTGGTGTTCACCCTGGGGATGAAAGCGGCAGCACGGCTGCGGAAGGAAAAGAAATCTGGCTAAAAAGGAAGGTAAGGGAAATGAAGAAGAAGCACTGGATCTTTCTCGTCACAACACTGCTGCTGATGCTTTTCACCGGGTTTGCCCTGGCCGACACGGACGGCTTTGCCTATGACGCCCGGTACGGCGGCGTGAAGACCTACAGCGGCCCCGGCGGCGAGGTGACCGTTCCCGCGGTGATCGACGGCGAGGCCATGACCCACTTGGCGGACAGCCTGCTGGAGGACAATCCGGATGTCACGTCCCTGACCATTCCGGAGGGCTATACCGTTGCCGACCGTTTCGTGGCCAATAACTGCACGGGCCTGACGGAGCTTCATTTCCCGGAGTCCCTGGTGATCATCGGGAACAGCTCCTTCCAGAACCTGACCGGCGTAACCGAGCTGACCATTCCCGCCGGGGTGGCCCTGATCGGCAGCAACGCTCTGTGTGACGGCGGATTCACCAGCGTCACCTTTGAATGCGTTCCGCCCATTCTGGAAAGCGGCGCCCTCAGCTGGCTGCCGGACGAGGTGGTCTTCCATGTTCCGGATGATTACTTCGATGAATACGAAGCCCTGCTGACGGACATCCATTCCTGGTACACGGTGGTGCCCAGCGGCCAGAACGCCGTGGTCGTGGACCGGACCTGCCCGGAAAGCGATTTCGTGCTGGATGACAGCGGCCTGCTCACCGCCTACACCGGGGACAGCCCCTATGTGGTGATCCCCCAGACCGTGAACGGGGTGCAGGTGACCGGCATCGGCGAAGGCGTTTTCACCCAGCAGCCTCAGAAGGCCTGGATTGTCGAAGTTCCCGAGGGTGTGGAAGAGCTGGGCCGGGGTGCCTTCAAGGCCAGCAAGGTGGCTTTCGTTCAGCTGCCGGATTCCCTGCGGGTCATCAGCGATGAGGCCTTTTACCAATATGAGGGCAGCATCACCGGATGGTCCGCGTCCCTGGAGGAGATCGGAGCTTCCGCCTTTTCCTTCATGTTCCTAGGCGATGATGAGCTGGTCCTGCCGGAGGGCCTGAAGTGTATCGGGGAGTCTGCCTTTGCGGATACCCGGGTCTACAACGTTTATTTCCCGTCCACCCTGGAAAGCATCGGGGCCCATGCCTTTGACAATACCCTGTACACCGGCTATATCACCTATCTGAACTTTGCTTCCTCCGTGCTGCCCCAGATCGGCGAGGACGCCTTCACCTCCGAGTTGGCCACCCTGGCGGATGTGGATATGCCCTGGGACTGCCCCCGGGAGGACTGGGAAAAGGCCTGCGAGTACTTCGCCTCTGTCGGAGCGGAAGGCTGCACCGTGTGGCGCAACAATCCCATCTCCGCCGGCGTCGCATCCTATCCCGACAAGAGCGAAGCCGAAATCATCGACGGCGTGTGGTCTGCCTACACCGGCTCGGAGCCCGATCTCACCGTCTGGACCGATTATGACGGTGTGCATGTAACCGCCCTCGGAGATGGAGTCTTCAAGGGTAATCAGGCGATCCGCAGCTTCTATCCCCATCACTGCGGCTGGTTCACCACCATCGGAGCGGAGGCCTTTGCGGGCAGCTCTGTGGCTTCTGTGGAGATGTTTGATTCCATCACCGAAATCGGCAGCCGGGCCTTTGCGGATTGCTCCAACCTGACGGAGATCACCCTGCCCGCGGAGCTTGATCAGGTGGCGGCGGATGCCTTTGAGGGCTGCGGTCTGAGCTCTGTCCTCATCGACTGCGATCCCGCTGTGCTGCCGGACGGGCTGTTCGCCTCCTGCGCCGGCCTGACCCGGGTCACCTTCGGGACGGAGCTTTCCATCGAGGAGGCACTTGCCCTCAGGGAGCGGTTTGGGCTTGGTGAGAATGTCATTTGCCTGCGGAAGGACGGCACCGAGCTGGCCTATGTGAAGATGCCCTACGAAGAGACGGATGCCGCCGACTTCCAGATCGACGAGACCGGCATCGTTTTGGACGGATATACAGGCTATGAGCTGAACCTGTATCTGCCCAGGCAGAAGGACTACAGCTCCCCCACCACCCTGGGTGAAAACGCCCTGGACCGGGCCAAGGATCATGACTACACCGACACCTGCGAGCTTCCCGTGAAGTCTGTCGTGGTGCCGGAAACCTACATGGAGATCGACCCCGGGGCCTTCGCTTACCTGCCCTCGGTGAAAACCATCATCATTTACGCCCCCATGGACCGGATCTATCCGGAAATGTTCACCGCCTGCACCGGGCTGAAGCAGGTCATTTTCGTGAACGGCGCAAAGCAGGTGGACAAGGACGCCTTCATCGGCTGCTACGGCCTGGAGAGCGTCTACTTCGGACCTGACTGCGAAATCGACGAGGAGGCCTTCGGCTACGCCACCCCCGAGGTGCTGACGGAGCTGCCGGATGTGGATGCCCTGCTGGCCGCCGTCAAGGCCGATCCCCTGCCGAAGCCCACGGAAGCCCCTGAAATCCAGAAGGAAGGTACAGAAAAATGAAGAAGCTCCTTTCCCTCATCCTGGCGGCAGCCATGCTCCTTTCCCTGGCTCCGGCCTCTCTGGCTGAAGCTTCCCAGCGGGATGAACTGGTGGAGAAGATCGCCGAAACGTCCGCCGATGTAGTCACCAGCCTGACGGACGATCTCTATGTGTATGGAGAAGACACCGTGTGGCCCGCCTCCGTGGCGGATACCCTGCCGGCCTCCTTTGATCTGCGGGATCGGGGCGTTGTGCCCGCTGTCCGGAATCAGGATAAATGGGGCACCTGCTGGAGCTTTGCAACCATCGGAGCCTGCGAGATCAGCCTGCTGTCCACCATGGGACTGACCACGGAGGAATATGCCGAAAAGACAGGCAGTGAGCTGGATCTTTCCGAAAGGCACATGGCCTGGTTCGGCAACAATCACATGCCGCTGCTGACGGACTACCCGGAGGGCGAATACCCCTACCCCGAATCCGTGGCCGGCGAGGGCATCTGGCACACCAACGATGACGAAGAGCCCTCCAAGGCACATTACTCCGGTGCCCATCTGGGCTTTGTCAGCTGCGCACTGGCCAACGGCATGGGGCCTGTCACCGAGGCGCTGTGTCCTTACCTGGCCAATGACGGCACCAGCTCCATCGACGCGGACTGGTCTCTGCCCGAGGAGGAGCGGTTCTGGACTGCTGTGGAACTGAAGAATGCCCGGATGCTGCCCAGCCCTTCCCAGCGGGATGCGGAAGGCAATTACGTTTACCTGGCCGCAGGCACCGAGGCCATCAAGAAGGAGCTGGTGGCAGGCCGGGCCGTCTCTATCACCTACCTTGCAGAGCAGGCCCTGTCCCCGGAAGTCGGATATGACGCCTACTACAAGCTTTGCCTGGATATGGGCATTCCCGAGAATGCGGCTGAGGTCATTTCCCGGCTGAAGGTCGGTATGCTTCCGCTGGAAGACATCACCCAGGAGCAGAAGCGGCTGGTGGTGCTTGCCTATGAGGTTGGCGCCAAGAAGACGCAGCAGGAGGCACTGTCAGAAGAGGTGCTGGACCAACTGGTGGATGAAGAGTTCGACGAGATCTGCATTCAAATGGGTCTCATTCCCAAGACAGACGCCGAAGTGACCGTCAATGACACAGCCGAGGCCCGGGCAGCGGCAGAGCTGTTGAAGATCGATTACGACGAGATCATGGCGATCATGCTGGAGCGTGCCAGGGCCAAGCTGCAGGATTATTATAATCCGGTGACCAGTGCCCAGTATGTGGACTCGATCTATGCCGATCCCAATCACGCGGTGGTCATTGTGGGCTGGGATGACAACTATGCGGTGGAGAATTTCGCGGCAGAGCATCAGCCTCCGGCCCCCGGTGCCTGGATCGTCCGCAACAGCTGGGGCGAGACTTACGGCGTCGGCGGATATTTCTACCTCTCCTACTACGACCAGAGCATTCCAAGCACCGCGGCCAGGGTCGCAGCGATCCTCTTTATGACACGCATCTCAGGCACCCTCCGTCAGCTCAGCTTCTCAGTAGCTCAGGCAGGACAGCGGGACCCAGCCACGGTGATTGCCCCACTCCACCTGGGCCCAGTCATTCTCCGTGGAGACGATGGACACATAGTTTCCGGAGGTAACGCTCAGGTCCTGCAGGGCGTAGGAATAGCCCGGGCCATAGAAGACGGTACTGCCGGAGGTCACCCTGGCGCTCCGGTACTGGCTGTAACACACGGGCACACTGTTCAGCCTGTTTTTGTCGTTGTTCAGCCGACTCACGCCGGTATAGACCCGGCGATTGCCGATCAACACCTCCGCCCAGGCCACATTGCCGGCGTCGTACCAGATGGAATACACCGTCACAGACATGCCGGCACTGCCGAAGGACCCGGCGCCGTCATACTGGGTACCGGGGCCGGTGCGGGTCGCCAGCTTTTTGTTGGTGGTCACCGTGACCCCGGGAAAGCTGGTAGAACCGTTCTTATAGGCTCCGCAGCTGACACACTGGCTGCCGGTGTTATAGGCATAGCCGCACTGGCTGCAGGTCCAGGCAGCCGCCGCCAGGGCAGAAGCCGAGAGCGCCACCAGAATGATGGCCATCAGAAGAGCAACAGTCTTTTTCATGTGAATTCCCCTCCGTTTATAAAACTTCAAAGCGGAAAGCCCGCTTTATTCCCCGTCATTTTTTACGAGTCGATTGGCAAAGTCATCTTCCCTGACCAGAAGCTTCACCGTCATGTTCAGGGGCACATAGCCGGTCTGGCCGCCATACTCTGTGTGGCCCCACTGTCCCGCGCTCCAATGCAGTCCCTTGTAGTTGGGTGCCTCGGTGATATAGAGGATCGTTCCGTTGGGAATGTCCGCCAGCGTATGACTTCCGTCATAGCTCGCCATGGGCCGGTCGTTCATGCAGATGTATTCATCCGTCCAGTTGGCCACGGCATACCAGCCATCACCCTCTGCCGCGGGGGCAGGCGAATAGGATTGACTCTGCTGAAGCCACAGGGCATTCTCCCCGACCGCCGGGTCCTTGCGAAGCTTGGCCAGCCGCTCACTTTTCCTCTGGCCATACAGGGCAAGAAATCCCGCCCAGGTCAACCGATAGGCTGCCGCAAAGAGCAGACGATCGTGGCTCCAGTCATCCTCCACAGAAAGAAGCGGTGAGGAAAAGGGCGCCTCTCCGGCATCGGCCAGAAGCCCCATCGCGTAATGGACAAGCTTTTCCGGATCGATCCCGTGATTCAGCACATCATAGGTCCATTTGACAGTCCCCTGAAAGTCATCCACATTCAGATTTTCTTCCAGGTGCTTGTAGAACTCCGCGGGAAAGGAATTCGGAGCGGAGCAGTTCAGCATCGTGGTCAGCCTGCGGGATCTTTTCTGCGTCGTGTCAAACAGCGGGTCGAGAATCGGTCCCGGAATGCTGGTGGAAAGGAAATCCCACCAAAAGCTCGACAGCGTGAACTTCAGCCGCGGCGCCAGATAAGGCGAAATATCGTAGTAGATTTTCCGCGGGGTGATGTTCATCATGGTTTTCGGCTCGCCTCCGTTTTTGCCGATTGATTTCGCATCATTCAGCATCATTCGATACCCAAAGGGATCCGTCCGCGCAGCGTGCTCATAAAAGCCCGCCTTGCGTCGGATTTTATGAAATATTATATGTTATTTTTCGTCTAATTTCATGCCACTTTTCTTCCAGTCCTTGCCACTTTTTGATATTTAACATATTTTTAATATTCTTCGTATTTTTGTATAATCGTTTTCATGGTATAATACCCACACTTGAAAATATTTCAATCCGTTTATGGCAGAGAGGAGTCTTTCTATGGATGAGTGGGGAACATCAGATTTGCAGCCAACCCCTGGCAAAGCATCCAACCATCGAACAGGCGGCTGGTGCGTTTCCTTGTCAATTCTTTCTCTGCTGATTGGTGGCAGCCTGACCGCCTTGATGGTTTGGCTGTCCCGTGACATGCCCTCCCGACCGATTTGGATCATGGGGCTCATCTTCATGGTGCCGGTAGCCGCCGTGTTTGCTGCGGCGATCCTATTGGATGGCATCACCAACGCCATGACCCCCAGCACCAGCCGTGGAGACCAGCTGAAAGTAGCTGCCGGCGCCATTGCAGCCACCTTCCTCATCGGCTGTCTTTGCGACGGCATTTATCTGTATACCGACATGTCCGTGGACGCCACCGATGACGTGATCTTTTTGTTGTTCGAATATGACGTTTCCGGAAATTCCGATGTAGATCAAGCCACCATGGAGGTAATCCGTACACTAAAAAGGCAATCCGCCGGCACAATTCATGTAGGCGTCTATATGTATGATTAGGATCAGAATTCCGTGAACGCTTATGTCCCGCTGAGCACTTTGGATAACCAGCAATTGGCCCAAATTGAGGCTCTCTTGATCCAGGGCGAAAAAATCAATCGGATTGAGTTTGGCATGCAAAATTCCCTTAGCGAGGTCAGCCGAGTGAAAAGCGGCAAGCACACGCGTGTCGTTCAAATGACAAACGACACCTCAATTTATTTTGTCACAGGTGACAGTGGTCAGCCTATGGCTGTTTAGGACGCTATTGCTTGGTTCCAAGACATAGACATCACGCCTTATCATATGGGCTGCGATCCCGCTAACCAGAGTTATCGTGACACCATTCTCGGCAGTGGCGGCTCCATCGTTTCCTCCTTTGATCCCGCCACCATGACTTAGGATCTGCTGCATCTGGTCACCGCAGAGGGCGATATTCTCCGTTCGGAGACCACCTCCGCCACCATCATGGCCGGAATTATGCTCCTGCTAGAGGGCCTGGTCATCGGCTTCGGCCTGATGCTGCTACTCTCCGTCCAGGGTCAGCGCCGCTTCCAGGTCGTTCTTTCACCCCTGCTTGCTCTGATTGCCTTCCTTCTGCTGAAATTCATTCCCACAGGGCTTTCCGGCTGGGCAAAGGAAGCCGTGGCACTCGGCCTGCTCAGCATCGTCCTAATGAAAAAGAACGTGGTCTCTGCCTCGCCGACCTCCAAGCCCCAGACAGCCAGCCCTGTAGCGAGCGATGATTCCGACTGGTAATAAGTGCCGCCATTATCGGCTTCTATCTGCTGTCTATCCTCCATGTTTTTCGCGATATTGAACCTGGTGCAGCCCGGCTCCTCCATATAGTCATCGATGGCATAGTCCGCATCGATGTCCAGGGTATAAAACCGGGAGTAGCATTCCTCATACATCATGGCAACAAAGAGCGCCTGCCGGGAACTCCGGCAGGCGCTCTTTGTTTTGAGCAGATTACTCGATATACCAGCTCTTTTTTACCGAAAAAAGCCGCTCGAACAAAAAAGCGGCTGGAAGATTCGGTCGCCTCACTCCCTCAGGTTAAAAGATTCCGTTCCTCTCCCAATAACAGATTGTACAGTATCTGAATGAGAGCGGCATCCGAACCTGCAAGGGCAAGCCCTCCCGCATTTTATGAAATAACCACATACCTTCTGAAAACGGATAGATATTGCCCTTGTTTTGCGCCATTTAATTCGCCAGGCATTATTGACTTATCCAGGCATTATTGACTTATTACGCCAAGCACGCTATACTATTGATAATATCCAAGAGTTTTCCGACAGGATCTCCATTATCAATCCCGGTTCCTTTGCCAATGAATTTACTCCGGAGGACTTTGCACAACGCGATCTGCATTCCTTCCTTCGCAATGAATTGATTGCCCGAACGCTATATATGTGCAAAGACGTCGAAACATTCGGTTCGGGCATCAGGAAGATCTACGAACTTTGCGAAGAGCAGGGGGTTTCTGTGACCTACAGTAACGCCGAAACAGATTTCACGATCGAGTTTTCGAGGGTCGACAGAAATAATTCGCCAAAGTCAGGCGGAACAAATGGCGTAATAACCAATGATGAAGCCGCCGTTTTAGCCTGGCTGAGGGAAGACCCCAATCGCACAGCGCGCGATCTGTCAGAATTGAGTCATCGCTCTCCAAGATCAGTCGACAGAGTCATTGCGTCTCTGCGTGGTAAGAAACTTATAGAGCGTGTCGGTTCTAAAAAAACCGGCTACTGGAAAGTATTAGGATGAGGAGGCGACCCCATGACCGGCGTCATCTACGCCAGCTATTCCTCCGACAACCAGCGGGAGGACAGTATCGAGGGCCAAATCCACGAATCTGTTAAGGCAGATATTGACCCTAGATTTGCTGCTCTTGTGAAGGATGGCTTCCTTCCTCTGGCAGAAGCATGCAAGCGCTTGAACATATCTGAAAGTACCATGCTGGAAGCCATGAAATAAGGCCTTTACTCAACCGCTGAATCAAATAACTAAATCATTTTCGGCCCGGCTTGGTTTCCTGCTATGGAAATTGAGCCGGGGCCTTTTTGCGTTAAAGCAAATTATTTATTGGATGTTTTTGTCACATTATTTACGCTAGCATTTCCAGGCCATATTTCAGCTTCATGCCGACTTCCTCTTCTGTGATCCGTTTATTTCGGATAAACCTCGTCAGGCTCCAGGCTTTGAAAGCTAGGACCAACCCACGGGTCAGAGCCCGGGGATTCCGCTGTCACATACATCAGCTCGGGATCCAGCTCCATAAAGGTCACAACAGGCTCCACAAATTGTTTTTTCTTCTCCATGGATTCATTCATCTCCCTACATGCCTGTCCCGCTGTTAAAATGGCGCAACAGGCAGAGAAACAACCTGCCGGTAATTTCCCTCGTCCGCGGCCTTCGTGTGCGTATCATAAAGCGAAATTCCTTTGGTGGTGAGATAATCCCACAATACGGAATTGGGATTGTCATCGTCTATCAGGAACTGCACTCCGCTCGTGCCTTCAAAGGCATCCGGCGCAATGTATTCCACCGCACAGCTCCGGGGAAAAATCACCAACGAAACGCTGCTGCCCGCAAAGGCACGCTTTTCAATGCGCTTCACATTCTCACCGATTATGACCTGATCAATGTCCTGTGCGCCCTCAAATGCGGATTCATCAATGCTCGTCAGGGCCTGGGGCAGCTGCAGAGAGGCCTGAGCCGCTCCCGCCAGGATGCAGGTCAGCAAAGCGCAAAGCAGAAAAGCCACATGGATCCTCTTCATCGCCGTCTTCATCTCCTTGCTCAATTCGCTGCCAGCGTCCTGACCGCATCACCAAAGGCGCCCATCTGCTTCATCAGATTGACGAAGGCCGCGGAGCCTGAATAATCCCAGCCGGCGGAAATATAAGAATTCACGCTGTAGTCCATGGAGCAGATCAGCTCCTCTCCCTGATACAGCTTGCCGGTATAGGTGGTTCCAAAGTACTGGGGCGCGACATCAATATACAGCCTGTCGGAGGATTGGGTGATTTCCTTCTCCGCCTTCAGGGTTTCTCCATCGTAGATTCTCAGGGTCATGCCGTCGGCATCATCTACGCAGAAGCCCAGTTCTGTTTTATAGCTCAGCCGGACCACACAGCCGGTGATCTTGAAATTCTCCTGCCAATTGCTTACGCTTTGCGGCCGGGAGGGTGCCGTTGCATATTCGCTGACCAGGGCCGCCGCGTCGCCTGCATTGGCAGGCTGATCCTGGTACCACTGGCGGTAGGTCTGACAAGCGGCGCCGTAATTCAGCAGGTTCGCCATGACCGTCAGCTGGCTTGTATCGCCGGTTTGAGCACTGGCCCGCACGCAATAGGCCTGCACTGTGTCCGTTTTGGTCAGCTTCCTGTCGCCGCAGGTCAGGGTAGCGGTGATGGGTGTGGTCATGCACTGGGGATTCACCCCGCTATAAGTAAAGCTGAGCAGTCCGGTTCCGCTGCTGTACCGGAAGGAAGAGGCCCCATAACTCGCCTCGTATGTCTGATCGTTGCTGCTGTGAGGCCGCGTAATTTTCATGGACCAGCCGTCCCAGCTCCAGTCGCTTGCTTCCACACCCGGAAGCAATACCCGCACATAGAAGGTCATGGACAGGTCAGTCCCGATCTGCAGCTGATCGCCGTAGAAGTATACCAGCTCCATGCCGCACTGGGTGCAGACGCCCGTGTTGTCCACCACCTCCCAGTCAGGGTGGGTACAGCCCGTGCGAACATAGGCTGTATTGGAGGTTGCCATGGCCAGCTGCGTGACCTCCGCGTCAAAGGTTTCGTCTCCGGTGGCATCCGTGTAATAGGCCAAGCCCTCCACGCTGCTGTCCAGGAAGGTGGATACATTATCGGTTAAGCCCGTAGACACAGGAGATACGCCGCTCTCCGCGTCGCAGATGTAAACGCCGCCGCTGAGGATTACACTGGTCGCATAGCCTTCTGTCCGCAGGCCATACTGTCCGCCTGTCATGGTGCCGCTTGTCACCTTCAGTGTGCCGGCGCCATGCTGGACTGCAGCCACTCCGCCGGTCAAGGCGGCATCCCCGGAAATGGTCACCGCAGTCGGCGCGTCCTCGCGCTGCTTATCCCACAGGGCATACCGGGTGGCGCTGACCACCGCGCTGCCCTGAATGGCCAGCTTACCGTAGTTGGTAATGGCAATGCCCTTCTCATAGGGATTGGAAACCTGACCGCCGTTCAGCTCCACCGTGGCAGCGCATTCCCACATGATGTAAATGGCGGAGCGCCCGTCCGTATAGCCATCATAACCGCCGAGGATGGTGCCGCCATTGATTGTGACCTGCTCGGCACGCTCGATATAGAGGGCATCATCATAGCGTGTTTCAATGGAACCGCCGTTCATGATGAGCTTCGAGGCGGCATTGTTGAGGCGGACCGTCTTGAAGGAGCCGCTGGTGGCTGCGTTCTCATGAGAAGAGCTATTATTGCCCAGGATCTGCGCCCCGTCATTGACGGTCAGGGTTCCCGCCTGCAAAAGGACCGCGTTGGTGCTGCGGTCGGTGCTTTCAATCACGCAGTTGGCCAGGGTGGCGGTGCCGCCGCCGCTCAGATGGAGTGCCGCGCCGGCATTGCCGGTGGTCGTGGTGCCGTCATCGGCCGTTGTGGTGCTTTCGTAGCCATAGGAAATGATGGTGCCGCCGGAAGCCACGAAGGCGCAGCTGTTCAGGACACTGACCGCGTGGCTATCGCCGTGACCTTCGATCCGGCCGCCGGTCATGTTCAGCCGGCCGCTGGTGGCGTAAATGCACTGGCTACAGCCCGCCTGATTGGTCATCACGCCCCCGGCAATGGTCACTGTGGAATCTCCCTGGAGGAGCAGGGTATACCCCGTGCCGGTTTGCTTTACGGTGCCCCCATGGAGGGTAACCTCGGCCCCGGCCTGCTGCACATTCACCACAGGAGACGCGCTGCCGGAAATGGTGCCGGCGTTGGTGCCGCTGCAATCATAAATGTCCACGACAGCGTTTCCGGCAACAATAAAGCGTCCCAGAGAAAGGGTATGGCCATTCAGGCACAGCTTCACCTCGCCGGAAACGGTAATGGCGCTGCCCTCCGTCAGGGCAAGATCCGCCTGAAGGAAATAGGTGCCGGAGGTCAGTTTGTTTCCATTGAAGACCAGCTCCTGCGTATCGGCATTGATCGCCGTGGCAAATTCTATGCCGGAGCAGGTATGCGTCAGGGCGTTCAGGACAAGCGTTACATCGGATTCCACCGTGATGCTGTCTCCCGGCTGCCGGGTTTCCGCATCCATGGTGTAGCTTTCTGCGGCATAAATGGTTCCGTCCTCCGCCTGGAGCGCCTGCGGAAGAGTGTAGGTGCCTCCATTCTTCACGGAAGTGCTGAAGACGGCCTCGCTGTCCTTCAGCATCGTCACCGTGTGCATGATTGTGGCAGCGGATACATAAACCGTTTTGGGCGAGGTGATGGACGTCTGGCCGTCCGTCAGCACAATGGGCTCCTCAAAGGCAGAGTCCGCATAGAATTGCGAGCCCTCCGCAAGGATACCGGACAGGGTCAGGGCTACACCGCTTTTGATGGCGGCCGGAGCTGTTTGCCCGGTAAATGTGCCTCCGCTGACCTGAGCAGCCGCATCGGCGTTTTCCACAAGCAGACCATAGGTTTTGCCGGTAAAGCTGCCGCCTGAAATGGTGCAGCTCTGGCTTCCTGTGTAGCTCAGAGCACCGGAGCCGGTGGAGCTGACGCTGCCGCCCTGGATATCGACATAGCCCAGGGCTGAAATTGCCCACGTTGCAACGGTGCTCTCAACCGTTCCGCCGGTCATGGTGAAGGTGCATCCGGCACTGACCGAGACGCTATGGGTCCCTCCGTTCTGCGTGACCCGGCCTCCGCTCATTGTCAGCGCAGCGCTGTTGGCCAGCTGGATCACATTCTTTGGGCTGCTTCCGGTTATCGTGCCTCCGCTGATCTCAGTGGTGGCCTTGCTCAGGTAGAGCGTCTGCGTACCGGAGGCATTGGGGCAGGAAATCTCCGCATCGCCGGAAATGCGCAGCGTGGCGTCCACATCCTTCACGGCAACGGCGCAAGCTGAGGCGCTGATGGCGCCGCCTGTGATCAGGATCTGACTGCCTGCACCGGCGCCGTTGTCCTGAATCCGGATGCCCACACCGGCCGTTGCGTTGATTTCTCCCCCATTCACGGTGATCGTGAAGGAATAGTTGCTGCTGTTCGCCTCAATTGTGCCGTTCGATCCGCTGTGCGTCAGCTTGCCGCTGTTCAGGGTCATGACGGCGTTGCTGCCGTCAATTTTAACCAGCTGACTCGCCGCGGTGGTAATCACACCCGTTGATGGGCTTGAGCAGTCGCACACGGTAAAAGAGGAGCCGGCGGTC
>R11__coassemble_1293_pt1 | contig 14335 bp, 10 predicted proteins | sample R11__metabat2_high_PE_049 | metagenome-assembled genome bin R11
ATCATCACCAAGGCCAAGGCGGCCAACATGCCCAACGACAACATCCAGCGGTCCATCAAGAAGGCCGCCGGTGAGCTGGGCGATGTGAACTACGAGCAGATCACCTACGAAGGCTACGGCCCCGGCGGTGTGGCCATCATTGTGGACACCATCACCGACAACCGGAACCGCACCGTGTCCGACGTGCGTCACTGCTTCGCCAAGCATGGCGGCAACCTGGGCACCAACGGCTCCGTGTCCTTCATGTTCCAGGAGAAGGGCGTCATCGTGGTGGAGCGTGCTCCCGGCAGCGATGAGGACGAGATGATGATGATCGCCCTGGACGCCGGCGCCGAGGACATGAAGGCAGACGAGGATGCCTTCGAGATCTACACCACCCCCGCCGACTTCGGCAAGGTGGTGGAGGAGCTGGAGAAGCAGGGTCTGACCTTCCTGTCCGCTGAGGTGCAGAAGGTGCCTGACAACATGGTGACCCTGGATGAGGAAACCACCCAGAAGGTGCAGAATCTGCTGGACATGCTGGATGACAACGATGATGTCCAGAATGTGTATCACAACTGCGAGCTGCCCGAGGAAGAAGAGGAAGACTGATCCGGAAGGATATGGGGGCATCCGTGACAGGATGCCCCTTTTGATTTACAGATGAAAGAAGAACGTGTGCATGGCCGGATCGACGGCCTTCGGGATTCCCTGCTGGGCGCCCTGCGGGGGCTCTACGATTATACCCTGGAGGAGGGCGTCTTCCTGTCTCACGACCTGATGCAGTTCCTGGCCAGGGTGAGCTGCGCCATCAACCGGGAGATCGCCGTCTATATCACCCGGGACGGGGAGATCGTGGAGGTGTGCGTAGGCACCGACCGGGATGTGTCCCTTCGGGATTATCGCCTGCGCCGCAGCCCGGAGCGGCTGTCCGGTGTGCGGTGCGTACACACCCATCCCAACGGGGATGGGCACCTCAGCGATGTGGATCTCAGTGCCCTGCGTTCCTTCCGCTACGACGCCATGTGCGCCATCGGCGTGCTGAACGGCGAGCCGGTGAATGTGCAGACCGCCTTCCTGGGAGAGAACGACACCCTGCTGATGGATGAGCGTCCCTGCCGCTGGTATCGCCTGCCGGACGAAGCCTGGCTCAGCCAGATCGAGGAAAGCGATCGGGTGGTGGGCCGGAGCCACGCCCAGAAGGAGGACGAGCCGGAACGGGCCGTGCTGATGGGCATCGAAAGCATGGAATCCCTCCAGGAGCTGGCCCGTCTGGCGGACACCGCCGGAGCCACGGTGGTGGGCATGTTCCTGCAGAAGCGGGAAAAGCCGGACAACGCCATGTTCATCGGCCGGGGCCGGGCGGAGGAGCTGTGCCGGGAGTGTCAGGCCCTGGAGGCGGACCTGTGCATCTTCGACGAGGAGCTCAGCGGCATCCAGACCCGGAACCTGGAGGACACCCTGCATGTGAAGGTGGTGGACCGCACCACCCTGATCCTGGATATCTTCGCCCAGCGGGCCTCCAGCTCCGAGGGCAAGCTGCAGGTGGAGCTGGCCCAGCTGCAGTACCAGAGTACCCGGCTGCTGGGCCAGGGACTGGTGCTGAGCCGGCTGGGCGGCGGCATCGGTACCCGGGGCCCCGGCGAAAGCAAGCTGGAAATGAACCGCCGCCGCATCCGGGACCGGATGAACGACCTGGAAAAGCGGCTGCAGGCGTTGGAAAAGCAGCGCAGCCTGCGCCGGAAGAGCCGGGAAAAGAACGACGTGCCGGTGGTGGCCCTGGTGGGCTACACCAACGCGGGCAAGTCCTCCCTGCTGAACCGCCTCTCCGGCAGCAGCGTCTACGCGGAGGACAAGCTCTTTGCCACCCTGGATGCCGTCAGCCGCCGGGTGGAGACGCCGGAGCACACGGAATATCTGCTGGTGGATACGGTGGGCTTCATCCGCAAGCTGCCCCATGCCCTGGTGAAGGCCTTCCGCTCCACCCTGGAGGAGGCTGCCCTGGCGGACGTGCTGATCATTGTGTCGGACGGCTCCTCGCCCGAGGCCCGGCAGCAGCATGACACGGTGGAGCAGGTGCTTTCCGACCTGGGCGCCACGGAGCAGCCCCGGCTGGAGGTCATCAACAAGTGCGACCTGCCCGGCGCCGTTCCCTTCCTGCCCGGCAGCATCCTGGTATCCGCCGCCACCGGCGAGGGCATTGACCGGCTGACGGAGGCCATCGGCAACGAGCTGCAGAAGACCCACGCGCCGGTCACCGTGTTCCTGCCCTTCAGCCAGTATGGGCTGCTGTCCAAGATCCGGGGAATGGGCCGGGTCATCAGCGAAAGCTACACCGACGAAGGCACCGAGCTGACCCTGGTGCTCTCCGCCGAGGATCAGCACCGGCTGGCCGCGAAATACGGTCAGGAGATTTTCCGGGGCTAAAAAATATTACAATTTTGTCATAAAATCATAATTTTTTATTGACAAATGCTTGGGATATCATGTAAAATCATGGTGTGACTTTAGCGATATACCCGGCTTGGCCCGGTGTCGGAAGGAGGAGCGAACCCCCGGCAGGGAGTTCGGAAAGGACTTATGAAGAAACGGCTTATTTTCTTGTCAGTCCTGCTGCTGGTTATGCTGGGATTGGTGGCCGTGGCCTCGGCTGCCGATGACCCGGTGAAGGTCTCCATGGAGCTGAGCAGCAACAGCTTCTCCACGCCCAAGGAGATCACTGTATCCATCACCGTGACCAATACCGGCGAGAGCGACATGCCCGGCCCGGTCACCCTGTATTACCCCAGCGGCAAGCAGGTGGAGGAGTTCGGCTCCCCCACCTTGTCCGTCGGCGCGTCCCAGAACTGGAGCGGCACCTGGAAGGTGACCCAGGCCCAGCTGGAGGCCGGCAAGGTGACCTTCAAAATCAAGTATTCCATCTACAACGACAACCAGGAGCTGGTCAACAAGACCAAGAATTTCTCCAAGGCCATCACCTACACCGGCGCTGTGGATCAGGTGGAAATCAACCGCACCGTGACCCCCACCACCGCCCAGAAGGGGCAGACCGTCACCGTGACCTATGACATCGTGAATGCCGGCACCATCGACATCAGCGATGTCACCATCAAGGAGAACAGCAGCATCTCCTCCAAGAAGGGCACCATCAGCAAGGTGGCCGCCGGAGAGAAGGAGAGCTACACCTTCACCACCACCATGGGCACCAAGGACCTGACCAGTCAGGCCACCATCACCTACAAGTCCTCCGGAAAGACCCAGACCGTAAAGAAGGAAGCCACCACCATCCGCTATGGTGAGATCAGCCTGAACGCGTCCCTGTCCGCGGACAAAAAGGGCGGCGCCATCGGCGATACGGCCACCCTGACTCTGACCCTGAGCAACACCGGCAAGCTGGATGTGCAGAACATCTCCGTGAAGGACGGCACCCTGGGCGAGGTCTTCAGCGGTCAGTCCGTTGCCGCCGGAGAAAAGCTGACCCTGACCAAGGAAGTGGAAATCAACCAGACCACCGACTACCAGTTCACCGTCACCGGTGAGGATGCGGATGGCCTGACGGTGGAGGCCGCCACCTCCCGGGTGACCCTGACCGCGGTGGATCCCACCCAGATCATCGGCCTGACCGTGACCGCCAGCGCCGACCGGGACACTGTGTACACGATTCCCGGCACCGTGAAGTTCACCATCTCCGTGACCAACGAGAGCCAGGTGGACGTGACCAACGTGAATGTGTACGCCGTGAACACCAAGCTGTATTCCTTCCCCACCATCCTGGCGGGAGAGACCCGTTCCTTTGTACGGGATGTGCATGTGTCCATGGCCGGCCAGTACCAGTTCACCGCCCGCTGCACCGATCAGCTGGGCGAGACCCTGAGCTTTGACAGCAACATCATCCCCATCGCCTATGCCCAGCCCACCGCAGTGCCCACCGAGGCCCCCATCGTGACGCCTCCGGCTCCCGTGTATGAGCCCGATCCCACGGATGACGGCGTGCCCGAGTCCCTGGTATCCCTCCAGTCTGCCCTGGACAGCCTGAAGTACGTCTTTGCGGTCATCGCCGGTCTGGGCTTCGTGCTGCTGCTGATCGGCTGCATCCGCAGGGGTCTGGCCAAGGCCCACAGCAAGTCCGCCATGGATCACTTTGAGGTCAGCGGCCGTCGGGACTACATGAAGTCCTCCGGCAAGGAAGAAAAGGAAGCGCCCCAGCAGGAGGCGCCTCAGGAGGAAGCCGAGGTCTCCTATGACGACACCGGCGACGAGCAGGACAGCATGCAGGAGGCTCTGAACAAGCTCTACGGCGATGAGTCCGCGGAGGATGCCGAAGCCGCTCCGGAGGAAGCCACCGCCGGGCAGCCCGAGGAGAAATCCATTGAGGAAGCCCCTGTGGAAGCCGAAGAGATTCCGCCTGTCACGGAAGAGCTGACCTTCGATGAAGAAGAGGAAGAGCCCCGCCGTCACCGCAGGTAAAAATCACAAAAAGACCGGCCGCTGTGCATAAGCATGGCGGCCGGTTTGCATTATACATTGTTGCTCTTTTCGCTGCCGGCATACATCCTTGTCAGCAGCCTGGCCACCGGAGCGGGCCAGAATTTCCTGTACATGGCATAATCCTGCTCCGTGCGCCCTGTGGAGGCAATCACCTTGCTGGTGGTGGACTCCGCATGAATCCGATGCAGCATCCCCACCTCCCCGTCAAAGCAGAACCTGCCCTCCAGCCGGGAAAGCTTCTCCCAGGTCTGCCAGTCCAGATTGGTAGTCATGCCGGACTCAAACAGAGGCAGGGGCAGCCGGTTCAGATTGTAGGTCACCGTGGGACAGGAAATGGGATCCCCAAGGGCCAGGGTGCGGTGCCTGGCATGCCGGGAGGTCTGCAGCGCCGGCAGCTTCATCCGCCACAGCAGCAGCCGCTTGATCTTCAGGTTCCGGGTCACCGTCACCGCTTCCTCGCCCCGCTGCTCCCCGTAATCCGTGAAATAGATCAGAATGTCATCGTGCTTTTCTGCCGCCTGCCGGAAGCGCTTGCCGTACTCCGGCAGATACAGATCATCCTGATGGGCAATGGTGGCGTAGTCCGCCCCCATTTTTTTGCAGGTCTCCAGGGCAAAGTTCCAGTCCCCCGCAATGTCCGGCTTCGCATTCTCATGCACCACATAGGGAATGCCATGCTCCGCCGTGATTTTTTCCAGATAAGGGGAAGGCGTGGCGGTGCACAGGATGATATCGGATTTCTCCGCCTGATTCTCCAGAGAGGCGATGCAATCCCCCAGGTATGGGCTTTCCTTGTAGGCGCAGATCACAAAAAGATGCTTCATGGGCGTTCCTCCGTCACAGGTAATAATTCAGCAGCACCATTTGCAGGCACATGAAGCCCAGGATCAGGGCATTTCCGACTGCCAGCACCAGGGTGTACTGCCTCGGCTTCAGCCGGTTCTCGATGCCGTCCGGAGAAAGCAACATCATCAGCAGCAGATACACCGGCAGCAGATACCGGGGCTGGACGCCGCTGAAATCCGCCGCGCCCACCGCGGAATAGGCAATGTACATCACCGTGAACACCATGCCGATGCAGATACCCGCCGTCAGCAGCATAAAGCTCCGCTGCTTCCAGTTCAGCCGGCGATCCGCCTCAGCGCTGTGATCCGTGAAGGCGGCGAACAGCAGCAGGCCCAGGGAGAACCAGCTCCAGGGCTCCGCCAGGCTCCCCACATAACCCCAGTTGGTGCGGATCAGCCCCACAAACCAGGTGCCGAAGCCGCTCCACAGGCAGGAGAAGAAGTAGCCCAGGTAGGTGAAGGGCTGGCTCAGAATGAAATCCAGCTGAGAGCCGCTGTCGGAGACCATGGCCCGGTCATCCTCCAGGGCAACGCTGCCTCCGTTCACCAGCAGCACCTCGGACACGATGGCCGCCAGCATCAGCCCCATGGCCAGCGTCTTATACAGGGTGGCGGACCGTTTGCTGTCAAACTTGCTCCGGGGCAGCAGCAGCACCAGCAGCATCAGGGGCATGTACACCATTTTGGTCAGGGACCCCAGCAGCAGGCACAGCAGGATGCCCATGCCCCGTCCGGGGGTCAGGCGGGTCTTCCGGTCCAGGAAGGCATCCACCGCCATGGCCGTTCCCAGCCAGCACAGGGCAATGCCTGTGGGGTCGTAGGACAGGTTGCAGGCCAGGAACATGGGGGCGGGCATCAGGGCCACGCACAGGGTCACATAGCGGAAGCGCTTCAGCAGGCGGATGGCCAGGAAGCACAGCAGCACATAGGTGAGCATGTTGCACAGCCGGGCCGCGATCAGCTGGCTGTGCACCGGCAGGCCCACCAGCCGGGCCGCCGCCACGCCGATGGCCTGGGTCACATAGCCCACATCGGCGTATTTCCAGTTCCACACCCGTTCCACATCCTGCCGGGCGGTGCGGCCCGCTTCATCCATCTTGCGGATCAGGGCCTGATTGTCCCGGCAGCTGTCGATGCCCAGCACCATGGCGTCAATGCCGGTGCTGGCAGGCCAGCTCATGGTGGTCAGGGAATTCCAGGAAAGATCCATGGTGCCGCTGCCCAGGCGGCTGAGCAGATCCACATCCTCGGCGTGGATCTCGTCATCATAGCTCAGGGAGGTGGTCATGGGCAGGCCGTAGCACAGGAAGATGCCCACGCACAGAGCCACGCACAGGAAGGCGTATTCCGGCTTCTTCCCCATCTCCCGTCGATACAGGAAAAGGCAGCCGAAGCAGATGACCCCCAGGAACACCAGCAGCATCCGGATCCAATTGGGCGCAAAGCCATTGTGGATGGTGATGCCCTTGATCCGGGCAGACATTTCCGGGAAGGAAATGGTAATGCTGCTGACCTCCCGGCCGATCACCGCCGTGTCTTCATCCAGAGAGGCATTGAACATCAGTGCCCGGTCCTCATGGCTGCCGTCGGCATAATCCACCTGGAGAAGCCAGTGGCCGCTGAGGGCGCATTCCGCCTCCACGGTCAGCTCCTTCACATAGCCGGACCAGGGCAGGGTCAGCGTCATATCCCCGCTGAGCTCCACCGAAGAGCCGGGATTGACCGTCTCGTCCGCCAGGGCCGTGGGCAGCCAGCCAGAGAAGAAAAGATCGTCCAGGTGCTCCCGCTCCGGAGCCGCCTCTTCCTCCGGCAGCTCTTCCTCCGGGAGCTCCTCCCAGACATCCCCCGTTGCTTCTTCCGTTGCTTCCTCCGCGGCCTCCTGCTCCCCGCCGGTGACGATGCATTCGTCCAGGGAAAGCACGATGTCGCCCTTCTGCTCCGCCGGGATCTGGAAGGGCGTCCGCTGCAGCATCAGCTCCAGCCCCAGGGAAAGCAGCGCCGCCATGGCCAGAAGAGCCAGAGGCTTCAGCAGGCGGCGATAATTCCTTTTATCGGACATTGGCCTTCTCCTTTCCCGGGAACAGCGGCAGCGCCGCCCCGAAGCACAGGGCGATCAGCAGGCAGGTCATCAGGTCCATGACGCCGTACACCGTTTTTCCGCAGGTGTACCGCACGTTCAGTGCCTGCTCCTCTGTTTCCGTGCCGTCCGGCAGGGTCAGCTTCATGCCCGCCTGCTTTTCCGTGTCTCCCAGGCGCACCGTCAGGCCCTTCTGCTGCTCACAGTCCGCCTGCACGGTGAGGGTGTAGCTTTTCCCGGCGGAGGCCTGCTTTTCCTTGAGCTCCAGAGACAGGAAAGCGTTGTTGTTCAGCTCCGCCGCCGGGTACTCCTGCCGGGCCACCAGGGTCTCTCCCTGGTACAGGCTCAGGGTCAGGGTCCCCTCAGTGATCTTTTTGTTGTAGGTGGACACCATGACGGACACAGCCTTCAGCCCGTTCTCTCCCACCGTGAAGGTCTGGCTGGCCGCCGCCTCTTCAGAGAGCCTTCCGGCGCCGGAGGTGTGCTTCTCGATGAGGGACACGGTGGTTTCCGTCTCCGACGTGTCCGTCAGGAAGAACACAACGCCCAGCACCGCCAGCGCCAGGCACAGGATCAGGTACAGCTTTTTCTTCTCCATGAACCAGTTCCTCTTTTTTTGAAAAAGCTGCCGCGTATTGCACACGGCAGCCTGTTTGCACTGTTCAGTTTCAATCCTCGTCGTCCCGCAGGACCACCTTGCCGTCCTCAATGCCATCCACGATGGCCAGGGAGACCACCTTGATGCCCTGGGCGCGCAGCTGCTTGCCGCCGGGCTGGAAGCCCTTTTCCACGCAGATGCCGGCGCCCACGCAGTAGCACCGGGCCTGACGCAGGATGGAGAGCAGGCCCTCCACGGCCTCGCCGTTGGCCAGGAAGTCATCGATGATCAGCACACGGCTGCTTTCCTTCAGGAAAGGCCGGGACACATGAATGGTGTTCATGGTCTGGTGGGTGAAGGAATAGACCTGGGCGGACAGCACGTCAGCGCCCATGGTGGAAGCCTCGCCCTTCTTGGCATAAACCACCGGGATATTGCCGAAGGCCTGGGCAGTGGTGATGGCAGCGGCGATTCCGCTGGCCTCCACCGTCAGGATGCAGTCCACCTGCTGATCCTTGAAGGCTTCATGGAACGCCTGTCCGATCTTGGTGATCAGCGCCACGTCAATCCTGTGGTTCAGGAAGCTGTCCACCTTCACAATGTCCTTACCAATGGCCACGCCGTCGTTCCGGATGGCCTCCTTGAGCTCTTCCATGAAACCGAACCCCCGTTTCAATCTTTCATGCCCGCGCAGGCGGAACGGAAACCATTGTACATGATTCCCGCTACTTTTTCAAGTGGAAAAACAAGTTATTCCGGTGTGCGCCAGTTGTTGAAGGGGAAAACGATCTGCCGGACATGACCCACGATCATGCTGCGGCTGATGGGGCCGATGATGTGGCTGTCGTTGGAGTTGGAGCGGTTATCGCCCAGCACGAAGTAGTAGCCCTCCGGCACCGTGTATTCCTTCATCGTGTAATTGGGGCGGTGGGTCAGGTAGGTTTCCTCGTACTTTTCGCCGTTGACGTAGAGGTAGCCGTCGCTCTTGATCTCCACGGTGTCTCCGGGCAGACCCACCACGCGCTTGACGAAGTTGGTGTTGCCCCGATCCGGGTAGTGGCAGATGACGATGTCAAACCGCTGGGGCTCGCCGAAGATGGCGCTGCCGAATACGCTGGTGTATTCGTACTTGGTGACGAACATGATCTCGCCGTCGGACAGGGTATCGTCCATGGAATGGCCGTCCACCCGCACCGGCTCGAAGATGAAGGTGCGCACCACCATGGCAATGGCCACAGCGGCCACGATCGTCAAAATCCAGCTCATGATTTCCTTCCACAGCGGCTTCTTGGGGTTGCCCTTCTTGTCCAGCTTCACCTCGGGAGCCGCCTGCTCCTGGGGCTGCTGCTCCTCCACCTGCTCCTCCACCTGTTCTGCCTGCTTTTCTTCGTTTTCCATTGCTGCTTGTCCTCCTGTTTACGCCTTCAGCTTCTTCAGCTCGGCTTCCATTTCTTCCCGGGTCAGATAGTTCAGGGGAGAGAACCGGCCGGTCATGGCCTTCTCCAGCTTTTCAATCGCCGCCGCCTTGTCTCCGCTCTCCACATCGTAGCGGCTCAGGAACCACAGGGTATCGATCTGGCCGGGCTTCAGGGCAAGGGCCTTGTCAAAGTACTCCTTCGCCTTTTCCTTGTCCCCCACCACCCGGTAGTAGGTCTGGGCCATGTTGTCCAGGCAGATGGGATCCTCATCGTCGTATTCCAGAGCCTTTTCATTGTAGGCGATGACCTTGTCCACGCAGGACTGCCACCAGTCGTCCCGGCGCTGCTCCGGCGTACGGGTGTCCTCCGGCTCCTCTTCGGGAGCCTGCTCCTCCGGCAGGTTGCCGTCCGCGTCCGGCAGAGGCACCGCCACCGGGAAACGGGGATCCACCGGCTCTTCCTTCTTTTCCTTCAGGCCGGGCTCAATATCCCGCAGGAAGGTCTCCACATCCGGCTTCCGGCTCTGCTCATAGGCCGCCACATAGTAGTAGCCCAGGGTCTCGTACACCAGGCCGCTTTCTTCCTTGCCGCAGCGGCGCTCCAGCACCCCCAGGCCCTTGTCCAGGTCTCCCAGCTTCATGCAGGCCACCGCGTAGTCTATGTACAGCTGGTTCTTCTGGTCGTCGGTCATGGGCAGCTTCTGGCACTTCACCGTGACATCCTTGGCCTTCTGATACTCGCCGGAGCGCAGCAGCAGCAGGGCGTAGGCCAGCATGGAGCGGGCGTCCGCTTCCCCGGCCTCATACGCCTCGGCATACAGGGCCTTGGCCTCCTCCAGCTGGCCCTTCTTCTGAAGATTCGCCGCCTTGATCAGCTTCATCGTGCTTCCGAATCCCATGGTTTCTTCTCCTTTACTTGCTCCAGCTTCCGCATCAGCCGCTCACGGCGGTGCTGCAGGGCCGGCATAATCCGGGGGTCCTTCTCCCCAAGGCCGGGCTCCGTCCACAGGCGGATGGCCCTTTCTGTCATATCCAGCGCGCCCGGGAAATCCCGGAGCGTATGCTCGTAGTATTTGGCCAGGCCGATCATGGGGGCAATGCCGCCCTCATGCCGCAGGACCATTTCCTGCCAGACCCGGGCCGCGGCCTGCCTGTCCCCGACCCTCCGGTGGCTCTCCGCCAGGCGAAGCTGCCCTGCGGCGTGAAATTTTCCGGAGGGCACCAGCCGGTAGCACCGCTGCGCCTCCCCGGGATGCTTCTCCTTCTCCAGGGCCGTGCCCATGGAAAGCAGGTCCGCCCCGAAGGTCATCTGCTCCGGCTGCTCGTACCGCCGGCACATGGCATTCAGCAGCACACACAGGCTGACGATATCCTGCTCGTTGTGCCGCAGCACCTCCCGCAGCAGGTCGAACTGCCCGGTCTTCAGGTAGGAAAAGTACCGCTCAGGCACCTGGCTGCCCGGAAGATCGTTCTGCCGGGGCTGCCCCAGGATGGCCTCCTCCAGCCGCCCCAGGTTGCACTGCTTCAGCCGCATTTTCCACAGCCGCCTGGCCAGGGGCAGCAGGTCGATGTGAGGCTTCTCCAGGCATTCCGGAGACATGCGGTTCATCAGGAAGCGGCTCTTCAGCAGGGGCAGGTCAAAGGTGCGGCCGTTGAAGGTGCAGATCACGTCAAAGTTCCCGGCGATCTCCCGGATGCGCCGCAGCATGGGGCCTTCCTCCGGGTAATCCCGCATCACCAGCTGACGCACCGTGAAGCCGTCCTCCCCCAGCCAGCCCAGGCCGGTCAGGAAGGCCACCGTTCCGGCGCCGCCGGACAGCCCGGTGGTCTCCGTATCCAGATACAGGATCCGCCGGGGATCCAGGGGCAGAGGCAGCTCCTCGCTCTGCATCAGCATCAGGGTTTCCCGCCGCAGGTCAAAGGCGCCGGGTACCTCCGTCAGGGGGCGAAGCACGTCCTGCTCCCAGCATTCCAGGGGCCTGGCGGGCGCCTGCTCCGCGGCGGCTTTTTTCCCGGATTCCGCCCGTCCGTTCACGGCCCGCAGCCGGTCCCGCAGGTTCACCTTGTCAGCTCCTTCAGCAGGGAAATGGCCGTGGCCTTGCCGTCCGTGCCGATCTCCCCCACCGGCCCCACGCAGCCCGGGCAGCCGGCCTCACAGGTGCAGGCGGTGACGATCTGCAGGCACTTCTCCATCAGCAGTCGCTGCATGCTGAAGGCCTTCTGGGCCAGGCCCACGCCGCCGGGGCAGTTGTCATAGAGGATCACGGTGGGCTTGTCCGTGAAGGGACACTTCACCTGATACATCACCGCCACATCCTGGGGCGCGCACATCAGGTACAGGGGCGCCACGATGCGCAGCAGGTTGGTCACCGCCAGCATGCCGTTTTTCAGGGTGTCGCTTTCGTACCGGCCGCAAAGCTCCTCCGGCAGGGTCCACCACATGGCGGTGGTGTGCATGTCCGTCTCCGGCAGACGCACATGGCCGAAGCCCAGGTTCTCATGGGTATCGAAGCGGATCTTCTTGAACATGGTCACCAGAGCGGTGACCTTCACCTCGCCCAGGGCCAGGCCGACGCCGGCGTCGGTGGCTTCCTCCTTCTCGATGTCCAGCAGGCTCAGGCTCACGTTCAGGTCCGCGTCCGTGTAGTAGCCCACATCCACCTGGCGGATGAAGGCCTTGCAGGCATCGAAGTCCAGCTTCTCCACCTGGTACTGCCGGGCCTCATGCATGTAGATGGCGTTTTCGTGCAGCAGCATGGGGGCGGTGAACCGGTCCATCTCACCGATGACCCGGTGATGGGCCGGATCGGTGATATCCACAATGACGAAATTTTCCTCCGCCGCGGCGGAGCGCAGGGAGATCTCGCTGGCCGGGAAGTCCTCCGCCATCCAGTGGTAGCGTCCCTCCACGTGCCGCAGGATGTGCTCCTCCGACAGGTATTCCAGCAGGTCCTCGGGAGAGGGACAATTGCCGAAGCTGTCTCCGTCCTCAAAGGGCAGCTCGTAGGCGGCGCACTTGAAGTGGCTCAGGAGGATGTACAGGTTGTCCGGGTTCAGCAGGGCATTTTCCGGGCTCTGCCGCAGAAAATAATCCGGGTGATTCACAATGTACTGGTCGATGGCGGCGGAGGAAGCCACATAAAAGATGATGCTGGTCTCCTTTCGCCTGCCTGCCCGGCCCGCCTGCTGCCAGGCGCTGGCAATGGTGCCGGGATAGCCGCACAGCACGCAGGCATCCAGGGCGCCGATGTCGATGCCCAGCTCCAGGGCATTGGTGGAAACCACCGCGTCCACCTCGCCGGCCCTGAGGCCCCGTTCAATGGCCCGGCGCTCCGTGGGCAGGTAGCCGCCCCGGTATCCCCGGACCCGGCCCGCGTTCCCCAGCGGATCCCGCACCATGTCCTTCAGGTATTTCACCAGTACCTCCACCGTCAGCCGGGACCGGGCGAAGGTGATGGCCTGGATGCCGTTCTTCAGCAGCATGCCGGAGATCATCCGGGTCTCCGGGATCACACCCTTGCGGATGCCCAGCTGCCGGTTCACCACCGGGGGATTGTAGAACACGAAGTGCCGCTTGCCCTGGGGCGCGCCGTTGTCGTCGATCAGGGTCACGGGGCGGCCGATCAGGGTCTCCGCCAGCTCCCTGGGGTTGGCAATGGTGGCGGAGCACAGAATGAACTGGGGATGGCTGCCGTAAAACTCGCACAGCCGCATCAGCCGCCGGAGCACATTGGCCAGGTTGGAGCCGAACACGCCCCGGTAGGTGTGGATCTCGTCGATAACGATGTACTTGAGGTTCTCGAACAGCTTCACCCACTTGGTGTGATGGGGCAGGATGCCGCTGTGGAGCATGTCCGGGTTAGTCACCACAATGTGGCCCGCCTGCCGCACCGCCCGCCGGGCCGCAGCCGGGGTATCCCCATCGTAGGTATAGGTCTTGATGTCCGCTCCCATGGCCTCGATCAGCTCGTACAGCTCACTGACCTGGTCGGCGGACAGGGCCTTGGTGGGAAACAGGTACAGGGCCCGGGCATCGTCATTCTTCAGGATGGCGGAGAGCACCGGCAGGTTGTAGCAAAGGGTCTTGCCGGAGGCGGTGGGGGTCACCACCACCACATCTTCCCCCCGGGCGGTGGCAGACAGGCTGTGCGCCTGATGGCTGTACAGCTGATGAATGCCCCGCTTCTCCAGCACCGGCGGCAGGCGGTCATCCATTTCCGGCGGAAAGGGCGCATAAACGGCAGGCCGGGCAGGAAGCTCCTCCCAGCGCACCACATTTTCCATAAAGGTCTGATCCTGACGGAGCTGCTCCGCCAGCTGATCCACGTTCACGCACCCACCTCCTTTGTACCGCCTGCTATTATACCCTGATTTATTCCGCTTTTCAATCAGCTTTTTGTGATGCGCTCCTGGGTCTGGTCCTCCGGCACCACCTTGGCGTGTACCTTCTCCGCTCCCAGGTGCTCCGTGAAGTAAGCATGCAGCTCCATGGGGGTGCAGTCATACATCCGATCCGGCAGGATGAAGGCCTTGGCCGCCGTCACATAGAGGTAGAAGGCACCCTTGCCCCGCCAGACGCCCGCCACCTGCTTCCAGGTCAGCACCTGCTCCTGCTCCGCCTTCATGTCGTTATGGATGCGGATCTCCTCCGGCCCCATGCGCAGGGTATACACCGGCCTGGCCTTGTCCAGCTTCAGCTGCTTGAACTGGGCGCCGAGCTGGCTCAGGAAGGTGCCGTACCACACGGCAGGCAGGCCCAGGCCCAGGATCAGCAGGACGCTGCCCATGAACAGGGAGCCGGACATGTTCAGGCAGAAGCACACGACAGACGCCGCCAGCAGGATGCCGGTGTAGATCTCGGTAGACACCCAAACCTTAATAAAACAAAACGCGTCAAAGGATGCGAAGTTCTTGAAGGTGACCGCGTCCAT